>Ga0256833_1000398_pt1 | contig 34681 bp, 23 predicted proteins | sample 356284metaG_FD_190535 | JGI IMG/M metagenome (GOLD analysis project Ga0256833, IMG submission 190535) | Hydrothermal vent microbial communities from Mid Atlantic Ridge, Atlantic Ocean - 356-284 | ecosystem: Environmental > Aquatic > Marine > Hydrothermal vents | place: Atlantic Ocean: Mid... | reverse complement strand
ACAATACAGCTTACATTATGACATCCCTTTGTTCAAAAACAAAACTATTGAAAATAGTAAAGAAAAAAAATATGGATATATAGACTATAATTATAAATTGAATCAAACATTGAAAAGTGATATAAACCATAGTTTATCTTTGTATCTAAAGTTTTCATTATCAACCAGTACTAAATTGATATTTGAACTAGGCTACGATATGCTTATTAATGGAACATATGGTTATGAATTGAATCAAAAAATATATTTTACTGATCAAAACACACAAATTACCACTTCAAATACCTATAGTTACAAAATAGAAAATGAAACAATTGATCATAATTACTTTAGTTTAAAATTGGGTCTGACTAAAGATTTATTTATGAAAGGTAAAGATTAATTTTAATACTATAAAATGTGTTATTATGCACAGCTATATGCAAAATAAAACCATTAACGTACTCATAATACTAACTTTCCTCACAGGTCTATTGTCCTGTGGGGATAAGTTTATGATATTATGAACAAATATTATTTAAACACATTTTTAAACTTTTAAATTATGAAATGCAAAATATTATTTTTATTATTTTTTTTAATTGGAATAATCAAAGCGCAGGAAATAAATGATTTTTTTGGAAAAAATAAACTATCTTTATCATGAAAATCAAATTGTAGCATACGATTTTATATACTATTCAGGAGCTAAAGGGGTTCAAAATTTAAGAACAGGACATGGCATCATACAAAATAAACCAAATGATACATTGAAGTTTTATCACAATATCTTTGTTGATTTCCATGATGGAGATATTGCACAACAGGTTTATGACGGCAAAAATGTTATCAGAATTAATAATAAAGATAAAGAGAAATTCACCATAGATAGATATAAAGGTAAAATTGTTGTTGCTGATTTTTGGTATATTGGCTGTGAACCTTGTTTTAAACTTATGCCTGTATTGGAAAAACTTCATGATGAGTATCCCGATGTTCAATTTATAGAGTTGGACCCTTTTGACAAAACAGAAAAATTAGAAAAATTTTTATACTATAGAAAGATTAAATATCCTGTTTTTCATACCCCGGGATTCGAAAAAAAAATATAATATACATGCTTTTCCAACAGTGATTATATTTGATAAAGAAGGTAATATCATTAGAAGATTAAGAGGATATAATGATAGTCATTATAAAAAAATAAAGGCAATATTAAATGAAACGAACATGAATTTTATTAATCATAAAATACACACAAAATTATGATTAAAAAAATTTATGTGAGTTCCTGAATGTATTATAATTTTTTTGTAAATTTTCGCAAACAAAAAATTTTAAACAGATGAAAACTTACAAAATTAATTTAGTGTCTGTCTTTAAAGTGCGTAAATATTTAAAGACCGACACTATTTAAAACATCAACATCTCCTTTTTCTTCTCTTTTGTCTTTTGGTTTTAAAAGAATCCCTGAATCCCTTGAATTGATCCGTTAAATTATTAAATTCATCCTCTATGGACTGAGCAATAGTATCAATATCAATAGGCTCTCCTCTCATCTCTTTTCTTTCAGCAGTAGTTTTTGCTTTTGGAATTATTATCATCAATATAATGTAAATCAAAGGACTGATTCCCGAAACAAAGAGTAGCACAAATAGAAGTCTTATCCAAATAGGATCAGGAACACCGAGATAATTAGCCAGACCTGAACAAACACCTCCGATAACCTTGTTGTCAGGGTCACGGTAAATCTTTTTACCAACTCTATATTCATAAGATCTTCTATTGCTTTCTTCCGATTTATAAGATTTCTCATCGTTCTCATTATTTTCGTCATCAACAATATTATCTTTTGAAAAATCTTCCGGAGTACCAAGAATCTTTATTGCTTTATCTACATCCGATAATGATAATATAGCATGCTCTCCTGCATTTTCCTTAAACAATTCTGCCATTCTTACTTCAATATCAAAAATTATCTCGTGCGGATTATCATATTCACCAAAATATTTTTCCAATGACACAAAATATTCTTCCATTTTATCATAAGCATCTATATCTATAGTAAATGGATAACCTCCTAGATTTATATTTACAATTTTTTTCATTTTTTTATTTTTATTTTATTTTGAAATAGTCTCGACTACAGTTTTTAAATTATGCCAGGTCTTCTGAAGCTCTCCAAGAAATTCCTTCCCTTTCTCAGTTATAAAATAATATTTTCTCGGTGGACCTGAAGTGGATTCTTTCCAGTTATATCCAAGCAATTCATCATTCTTTAACCTGTTTAGTAACGGATACATAGTGCCCTCTACAACTATCAACTCTTTTTCTTTCAACCTCTTTATCATGTCCGATGGATAAGACTCTTCTTTTGAAATCATAAGTAACGTAATCATTTCAAGAAAACCTTTCCTCATTTGCGCTTTGGTGTTTTCTACATTCATCTGTTATATTTTTTAATTAATTTAATGCAAATATATAACAAAATATAGAACCTTGCATAACATAGTAGATTGTTTTGGATAGTAATTCGACAAAATATATGATTTTGTCGATAAATGACAAAATATTTCTGAAATTCAATGAAAAATTTCTTAAAAAAAATCTTATCTATTTAATATTTTTTCTTGAATATCAATACTTTCATCATGAATCGCCTTTAAAATGATTTTAACAAAATCAGGATTTAGCTCCAATTTATTGCTTAGTTCCAAGGTACGACTTATTATTTTTTCCCACCTTGCTTTTTGCAACACTGTTGTATTATGCGATTTCTTATATTGAGCGATATCTCTTACTACATCCATTCTCTTGCTTAAAATCGAAAGCAATTCTTTATCCAGTTCATCAATCTTTCTTCTGTAATCATGTAGCTCTTCAGCAGCTTGTTGGTTTTCACCTTTTTCTTTCCTGATATGCAGCGCGGAAATAATCTCATCAAATCTTTGAGGAGTAATTTGTTGCATCGCATCACTCCATGCATTATCAGGATCACGGTGAACTTCAAGCATAATACCATCAAAATTAAGATCCATAGCTTTCTGTGCCACTTCATGCAGCATTGTCCTATTACCGCAAATATGACTCGGATCATTTATCATAACCAGGTCCGGTCTCTTCATCATAAGTTCGATTGGAATCTGCCACATTGGATTGTTGCGATACACTTTGTCTCCAAATTCAGTAAATCCTCTATGGATTATTCCCAATACATTAACTCCTACATTCTCCAATCTCTCAATAGCACCTAACCATAGAGATAATGAAGGATTTATAGGATTTTTGACCAGAACTTTTGCATTTGTACCTTTTAGCGCATTTGCAATCTCTTGCATGGAAAACGGATTAACAGATGTTTTCGCACCTATCCACAAAACATCGATTTCCGCTTTAAGTGCATGTTCAATATGAGTGGTGTTTGCCACTTCCACTGTAACGGGAAGCCCTGTTTCCTCCCTTGCAGAAATCATCCATTTTAGCCCTTCTTTCCCAACACCTTCAAAAGTGCCGGGACGTGTACGGGGTTTCCATATTCCTGCTCTTAACATATCAACCTTAGCTGTTTTAGCCAAAGCAATAGCGGTTTCCAGCAATTGCTCTTCTGTTTCTGCACTACATGGACCGGAAATCACAAACGGTTTATTATATTTTTTCAAATAATCTCTTTGCAATTTTATTTCTTTCATAATTCCCACTTTAAACTAATCCTTAAAATTAATACAACTACCCAAATAGAGTGCTTTTGAGCTGAAAAATTTCAATTTTCGTATATAAAGAAACTTATATTTTGAAGTGATAGTGGAGCTATTTCAAAACATATTATAATTTTTCAGTCAAAACGATTCTACCTGACTAGTTACAAACTTATAACCTCCTTATAAATATATTGTTCATTCAAAAGTAAGATAACTACCCAGTCAGAGTTCTTTTAAGGTGAAAAATCGATAAAAAAAACCGGAACTGTTTTCTGTTCCGGTATTCGAAAATGAAAAACTAAATTTAAAAAGTGTAGACATTATATGTTTAGATTAAAAATGAATGTATATCTTCCGTATTGTATAGCTGGTGCGGTATAATCCGCTTCAAATCTATATTGAGTTGCCATCTTAAGTGCTCTAACAATCAAATTTTTATCCGTTATTGTTGAATTTTCTTTGTTATATGCAACGACTACGACATTTCCTGCTCTATTTATTCCCATATTAATCGCAATACGACCGTTTTGTTCTGCCAATTGTCTGATAGGAGCATGATAAATCACTTTTCTGCCAAACACACCATCTCCGTTAAAATCCAATTCACCAAGAGCTTTTCCCGATAATAAATTGCCTTCTTCACCGTCACCTTCAGTAACCGAAGCCTCTCCTTCTTTCGTTTTTGCTTTATCCTTATTAACTTTTTCACTATTTTCAATTTTCACATCACTAACTTCCTCCTCTATGGATTCTATTTTTACTTTTTCTTCTTTCTGAGTTACAAATTTGGATTTTTCCACTTTATCACTTCTCAAATTCTTTTTAGCGGAAGAAATTCCCGATGATGTACTATTATTAGTAAAATTAATCTCCATATAATTATAGGGAGATTCAACACCCGGTAAATTCTCATTATTTATAGCAATAAATGAAGTCATTACAATAATAATCAATATCAAATGGAAAAATATGGATATTCCCATTAATTTTCTTTCTAATAATTTTTCATTCGTTTTCATAATCATAATTTTAATTTATCTAATCGGCAATATTAAAAGAGATTTGTAATTCTCATATATTTTCTTTATTATATTTGTTTGACGAAGGAAAATGAATAATGTTAAACTTTTAAATATTAAGGTTTTCATAAAGTTTTGACAAAAATGTTAATAAATGTTAATATTTTTATACCAAACCCTTATCAAGATAGTGAAATAGAAAAAGAATTAGTTTTTATAATCAGCATATTGGTAACAGTTTGATATTATAACAGCTAATGCACAAAACTGACAAATTTTTCATTTTTTCATTTTTTATAACATTATTGATTTATTAATGTTATACTTTTGTAGTTGGTTATAAAAGCGGGATATTAAATTCGGTTTATTATAACCCTTTATATAAGTAGGTTTTAAAATAAAATATAATGTTAAAAAAAATATACAATTTTTTCTTATCTATTTCATTTGCAGGCACCTTGTTTTTGTCTTTAGCATTAGCAATGGCAGTTGCCACCTTTATTGAAAATGATTATGGGACAATGACTGTTCAAAAAATCATTTACAAATCATGGTGGTTCGAATTGTTGTGGCTTTTATTTGCCGTTTCGTTGATTATTAATATTTTTAAATTCAGATTGTACCGGAAGGTGAAATACGGAATTTTTATTTTTCATCTGGCAATGCTTATTATTATTGCAGGAGCTGCTATCACCAGATATATCAGTTACGAAGGGCTGATGCATATCAAAGAAGGTGAAACTTCCGATTATATTTTGACAGATGACACTCATATAAAAATAATTGCCACTGATGGAATTGACAGTATTAATTCTGAAAACAAAGTTCTTTTCGGTAGTCTTGGAAAAAATACTTTTAATAAAAAAATAAAATTTAAAAATAAAGAATATAACATCGCATTAAATAAATTTATCCCGAATGCAAATGAATCATTGGTAAAAGATGAAAAAGAAGGAGTACCTGTATTATATTTGATACATGGTACTGCCGGAGGAAGAGTGGGAGGTTTTCTCAAAGAAAAAGAAACATTAGTTTATAATACGGTCATGATAGGTTTCAATACCGATGAAAACACCAATGTGAAAATTTATACAAAAAATGACAGTTTAAAAATCCAAACCGCTTTTCCTTTTACCGTAATGTATATGAGTGATCAATCAATTGATACAATGAAAGCCAATACAGAATATAATTTTGGCACAGGAGCATTATATATGTTACAAAATGAAAACATTGTGCTAAAAGAATATATACCCAAAGCCAAATTAATCCCTGTATCAAAATCTTCAAAAATAGAAGCTGCTTCTTTTAACGCTTTGGAATTTAACGTATCGGATGGCAATACTATTAAAACCGTTTATGCATGGGGTAATAAAGGAATGGAGGGACAATTGCAACATGTGAAATTCGGAGAAACCGATATTGCAATATCTTATGGCTCCATACGCAAAAAGCTGCCTTTCAAAATAAAACTAAGGGATTTCCAATTGGAGAGATATCCGGGTTCACACAGCCCCTCTTCGTATGCTTCCGAAATAACATTAATAGACCCCAAAGACAATATTAAAATGGATTACAGGATATACATGAATCATGTATTGGATTATAAAGGTTACAGATTTTTTCAATCGTCTTATGATCCTGACGAATCGGGAAGTATCCTTTCGGTCAATCATGATGCATGGGGAACCGGTATTACTTATCTTGGATATTTTTTACTTACAATGGGTATGATTTTAACCTTTTTTACAAAAAAAGCAAGAGTTAAAAAATTGAATCGACTGATAAATAAATTCAGGGATAAAAGACTTCATAATACTTCAATAATAACTTTTATATTGATTTCTACTATTGTCTCGTCGGCTCAGGTCAACTTACCCGATTCATTCAAAATAATCAACAAGACACAGGCAAAAAAATTCGGTGAAATATTAATTCAGGAGAGAGGAGGTAGAATTATGCCTTTAAACACCATGTCTTCAAGATTGGTGAGAAAAATAACTCAGAAAAAAGAATTCGCAGGGCAAAATCCGGATCAGATAATGCTTGGAATAATGACATTCCCGCACCAGTGGCAAAATATTCCTATAGTTAAAATAGGCCATCCTGAATTGGAAGATTATATAGGAACAGGAAAATATGCTGCTTATATTGATTTTTTTGATGATAAAACAGGATATATTTTAGCAAATTATATTGAAGAAGCATTACATAAACCTGAAAAAGAAAGATCAAAATTTGATAAAGCGGTAATAAAAGTTGATGAGAGAATCAATATTATTTATATGATATTCTCCGGAAGTTTCCTCAAAATCTATCCTAAAAAAGATGATCCATCCAGAAAATGGTACACACCCGAGCAAGCATCAAAAATGGATTTTGGAGAAGCTGATGTATTGGTCAAAAATTTCCTTCCGTGGTACTTGCAAAGTGTTGTCGAAGGAGTAAATAAAAATGATTGGAGCAATGCAAATCTTGCATTGGAGGGATTAAAAAATTATCAAAAATCCGTTGCTGCCGGTTATATGCCGTCTGATAATAAAATTAAAGCGGAATTATTCTACAACAAAACTCTTATTTTCAACAAACTGATAGGCTGGTATTTTACTGTTGGTTTTATACTATTGATTTTATTGCTGATAAAAGTTTTCAAACCGGGTATCAATTTAAAATGGTCTGTAAAAACCGGTATATTTTTAATATTTATAGGATTTATATTCCATACTTTCGGTTTGGGATTGAGATGGTATATTGCAGGACATGCACCTTGGAGCAATGGATACGAATCTATGGTTTATATCGCATGGGCAATAGTCTTAGCAGGAGTTTTATTAGCAAAGAAATCGCCTATTACGCTTGCGGCTACAGCAGTTTTAGCTGCTTGGATAATGATAGTGGCGGCAATGAATTGGATGGATCCCCAAATTACAAACCTGGTCCCCGTATTGAAATCCTATTGGCTTATGATTCATGTATCCGTTATTACGGCTAGTTACGGATTTTTATTCTTGGGTGCAATGCTCGGCCTCATTAATCTAATAATGATATCCATATCCGGAAATAACGAAGAAAATACCAATATCAAATACACAATAAAAGAATTAACTGCGGTAAATGAATTATCTTTGACTATCGGTCTGTTTTTGTTAAGTATCGGCACCTTTCTGGGGGGAGTATGGGCAAATGAATCCTGGGGTAGATACTGGGGATGGGACGCAAAAGAAACTTGGTCATTGATTACAATTATGATATACGCTTTTATACTTCACATGAGAATGATCAAGGGTATGCGTTCGGTTTATATTTTTAATTTGGCTTCAGTCATAGGTTCATTTTCCATTCTTATGACATATTTTGGTGTTAATTTTTATCTCTCCGGATTACATTCTTATGCCAAAGGAGATGCTGTGCCCATACCTTTATGGGTTTATATATCCGTATTTATATTAGTTGTATTGGCTACGATAGCATATTACAGACAAGATAAAAACGAAACCATATAGACTGCCATAATATCGTAATTACAATAATTTTTTAGTTTTAAATATCTTCGGAACATCTGACTCCTAAAAATAATGATTTTAATAACAGTTTGAATGTAAGACAAATAATTGAGAATGACAAAAGAGAAATTTAATTATGAATGGTGAATGGTAAATTATGAGTTAAAAAGCCGGCTTTGAAGTCATGCTATCACATGCTTTCAAGTCCTACCTGCAAATATCAAAAATTGATTTACAGCGAACTATTTCATACCGGTAATTAATATAAAATAGTCCAAGACAAATTATAGATATTTTTGTGAGGTAAAGGCAAAAAATGAAAAATATTTTTCACTCATGCTTTTATTAATATTGGGGTCATCTTAATTCCTCTTATCTTTTTCCTTTTGTCTTTTATATTTCAAGCTTTGAGCCTTGTTCAACATCATCCTTCAATCAAAGGATATTTTATTCCTTTGTATTTTTGGAGAACAACTTTTATTTTACCGACAGCGAGAGGTGATTCAATAACAAGAGGTATGTTGTTTTTGCCGGTTGAAATCCAAACTTTCATCCTTTCGTTTTTTGCAAACACTCTACCTTTTATTATTGAAGGTGATATTTCAATAGCTTCATATTTGCCAAGATTTTTAACCTCAACTTTAGATTTATTACCTATATATTCTAATTTTAAGGGATAAATTTCATCATCAAGCATCATATTAAAGGGTATTTGATCTCCTTTACTCAACCTTGATTTATCAATATTTCTTAAACTATAGATAACCGACAAAATATCAAACATACAAGAATCATATTTCTTTTTATAGGTTTTCGCAGGTTTATCATTTATTTTGACAATAGAACTAACTTCTTTTTTATCCCTGTCAAATGTTATATCGTTTATTATTCGATATCCTCCTTCGGTAATATTTCTTTTTGCCCTTACCGGCAATAAAGTTTCTTTATCCACAAAACTGTAAAAATAATCCTCAACTTCAAATATCCAATTATATGCCGGAAAAGTTTTTCCTATCGCAGAATAAAGATAGTTCTCCTGATTTTCTTTTACATTAAATACAACTTCACCTGCAGGCAACCACACAATACCCCAATTGTAATAAATCGTATAAGTCAATTCTTCTCCTGATACAAATGCGGTATTTTCAACATCACAGAATTGGTTTGCATCATATATATCTTTAATATTTAGACTTCTGTACGAATTACCGGACAAGCTTAAAATAAATATAACTATCGAAAACAATCTAATCATATCCAAATGATTTTGGTATATTAACACGAATTATCAAAATCAATCCTACTATGGATGGTATTAAAATATTGATAAACCAAATACTGAACGCTGAAGATAAAATCAATATTTTGTTATCCGTGAAATTACTAAGAAGTAAAATTGAAACCTCCCCTCTTGCTAAAATATTCATCACGGGAGGTAAAGGGATACTTGATTGGATAAAAAATATAATAGAAATAGCAGCTAATACTGCAAATGTATTCCCTTCAATACCAAAAAATCTGATTATCAATAAAAACTGAACGGCAAAAACCGTATATCGTAAAAAAGATAAAAATAATACTTTATTCAAAATACTTTTTGTAATAAAACCGGTAGAATTCGTATCTGAATCAATAATTTTTTTTACTATCTTTTTTAAGCCGATTTTTTTTGCCAGATACAATGCAAAATCGATATTGTAATATAAAAATATCAATATTATTATTAAAAACAAACCGATATATACAAAGGAGTAAAAAAGAAAATCATCTACCTTGTAATAATCAATTGTAAAGAATATCAATCCGGTAAAACCAACAATAACCGTTACTAGATTTTGTGCAATACCTGAAATAAATGTTGCCCACACCCCTTTCCAATTATTTTTATTATCAAGCAACAAAACCCTGCCAAAATAATCTCCCAATTTTGCAGGTGTAACAATACCGGTAGCCAAACCCAATAACACTGTTTTAAGAGATTTGACAAATGATATTGTTTCAAAGGAAGAAGTCAAAATTTGCCATTTCAAAGCTTCAAAACTCCAATTAACAAACATCAATAATACGGCGATTATCATTAATGAAACATTACTTGAATGAAGATTCATCTTGAGTTCCTGCCACATCAATCCGGAATCATTTTTTACAAACACCTGTCTATATATTACAATAATAAACAGCATTACAAATAATAACTTCAACGCAATATTTAATATGTTTTTTGTTTTCTTTTTAGTCATCGATTTCAGTGATAATAAACCAAAGATACAAATAATAATACAAAGAAGTTATTTAAAAAAACAATTTCAATATTTTTTACTACCTTTGCATCCCGTAACAATAGGTACCTAACCTTTAAATAAAATAACATGGCTAAATATATTTTTGTTACGGGCGGTGTAACATCTTCTCTTGGAAAAGGAATCATAGCGGCTTCACTTGGGAAACTTCTTCTTGATAGAGGACTTAATGTCACTATCCAAAAATTCGACCCGTATATCAATGTAGATCCCGGCACACTCAATCCCTACGAACATGGAGAGTGTTATGTAACCGATGATGGAGCTGAAACGGATTTGGATTTGGGGCATTATGAGAGATTCTTAAACATTTCCACTTCCCAGGCAAATAATGTTACAACAGGTAAAATTTATCAAACGGTAATTTCAAAAGAGAGAAGAGGTGATTATCTCGGCAAAACCGTTCAAATAGTTCCTCATATCACCAATGAAATAAAAAGGAGATTCCGGTTATTGGAATATAAAGAAAATTATGACATTATCATTACCGAACTTGGGGGTACTGTCGGAGACATAGAATCTTTACCTTATTTGGAAGCTTTACGTCAGCTAAAAAGAGATCTACCGAAAAATGATGTTTTGACTATACACCTAACATTGATTCCTTACCTCAAAACATCCCAGGAATTAAAAACAAAACCCACTCAACATTCCGTAAAAGAACTACTTCATGTCGGTATTCAACCGGATATTTTAGCTTGTAGAACCGAAAGACATATCACAGATGAAATAAAAGAAAAATTAGCCTTGTTTTGCAATGTAAGAAAACAGGATGTAATAGAGGCTATCGATGCAGAAACCATTTATGATGTACCCTTATTGCTGCAAAAAGAAAAATTGGATGATATCGTCTTGGAAAAATTGAATATCGTTAATAGAAAAAAAGCAACTCTTGCTGTTTGGAAAGAACATTTGACAAATCTAAAAAATCCAAAACATACCGTTAATATCGCTTTGGTAGGAAAATATATTGAATTGATGGATTCGTATAAATCCATTGTGGAATCTTTTATACATGCCGGAGCAAACAATGAAACCAAAGTAAATGTAATACCGGTAAAAGCCGAAGATTTAACAAAAGGCTTTACGGAGATTTTAGAAAATGTCTCCGGTATATTGGTAGCACCCGGATTTGGAGAAAGGGGAATAGAAGGTAAACTCAATGCGGTTAGATTTGCAAGAGAAAACAATATCCCTTTTTTAGGAATTTGTCTTGGTATGCAAATAGCAATAGTAGAATTTGCACGCAATGTTTTAAATATGGAAAATGCCAATTCCACTGAATTTGACTCCAAAACACCATATCCCGTGATTGATTTGATGCAAGAACAAGTAAATTTGATAAACAAAGGTGGTACAATGAGATTAGGGGCATATAAATGTACATTGGATAAAGATTCAAAAACATCAGAATTTTACGGCACTACTGAAATTGAAGAAAGACATCGTCACCGGTATGAATTCAATAATAAATATCTTGAACAATTTGAAGCCATGGGAATGAAAGCAGCAGGGAAAAATCCGGTTTCCAATCTTGTGGAAGTAATGGAATACAAAGATCATCCTTTTTTTATAGGTGTTCAGTTTCATCCTGAATACAAAAGTCGTGTAGTAAAACCACATCCGTTGTTTATAGCATTTATAAAAGCGGCATTAAACTATAATAAAATAAATTCTTAAGCTATTATGCATCATATCAATAAAATAAAGTTTTTTATAGTATTATTTCCTGTTTTATTTTCTCTACCGTTTTTTGGTCAAAATACACCGGTGAAAAATCAGGATTCTTCTTATATTGAAAAAACTCTGATTTTGCAAATGGATACTATTTCGATAGAAGGAACATTGCTTTTACCAAGTATTAAGGGAAAAATTCCCATTGCATTGATAATTGCAGGATCGGGTCCGACTGACCGGAACGGAAACAATCCGGTAATGCAAAACAATTCACTCAAAATGTTGGCCGAAGGTCTTGCAAAAAACAATATAGCATCATTGAGATATGATAAAAGAGGAATTGGCAAAAGCAAAATCAAAAATCTAAAAGAGTCTGATTTAAGATTTGAAAATTATATCAATGATGCAATTAAATGGATCGAAAAATTAAAAAAAGATTCCTCTTTTGGCAAAATCATAATTATAGGTCATAGTGAAGGTTCTTTAATAGGAATGATAGCAGCACAAAAATCACCGGTAGATAAATATATTTCCCTGTCGGGAACCGGAAAATCAGCTAATCAAATAATTAGAGATCAGCTGAAATCCCAACCGGATTATGTCAGGGCACCTGCAATAAAAATACTGGAAATACTGGAAAAAGGAGATACCACTCATTCAGTACCACAATTTTTATATTCTCTTTTTAGACCGGAAGTACAACCATATATGATTTCATGGTTTAAATACAATCCGGCAAAAGAAATCCAAAAACTTGATATCCCTGTTTTATTAATACAAGGTACAACTGACATACAGGTTTCAACTGAAAACTTAGACCTTCTGAAAAAAGCCAAGCCGGAAGCAGACACTCTTTTAATACCGGGAATGAATCATATATTGAAAGAAGCACCTATTGATAGAATGAAAAATATAGAAACATATTATAAACCGGATTTGCCTTTGGTAAAAGGGCTGGTGCAGAAAATCACTAAATTTATTAACAGCTAAATATTATCACAATGAAAAAACTGTTTTAATTCCCAAAAGTGGATTTATAAACATAAATACTACTTCAAAACCCATAATTATAAAATACAAAAAAGCCTGGTGGGGTATTTTTTAAGGTAATTAGTGATTTTATTAAAGCTTTATGCTGTTTTATCCGTATTTAATACGACCTTTGTGATTTTTTATACAAAATAACAATTGACAATAGGTCAATTGCCTTTTAAAATTACTATATGAACTCATTTACAGACTTTGGATTGAGCAATGAATTATTAGCTGCAATCCGGGAACTTGGTTTTGAGACCCCGACTCCCATTCAATTAAAAACAATCCCTCATCTATTAAGCTCAGATCAAAATATAATAGCTCTTGCTCAAACCGGAACCGGTAAAACAGCTGCTTTCGGATTGCCTTCTATTCAATTGACGAATATACAGGACAGAAATACTCAAACTCTGGTTTTAAGCCCCACGAGAGAGTTGTGTATGCAAATAACAAAAGATCTCAATAATTATGCAAAACATATCAAGGGACTCAATATTGTTGCAGTATATGGGGGTGCCAGCATTGAAACTCAAATAAAAAACCTTAAAAAAGGAGCACAAATCGTAGTTGGTACTCCGGGTAGAACCAAAGATTTGATTAAGCGTAAAAAATTGAAACTGGAAAATATAGAAAGAGTTATCCTTGATGAAGCCGATGAAATGCTCAATATGGGATTCAAAGAAGAACTGGATTCCATTCTTGCAAAAACACCGGATGATAAACAAACACTGTTATTTTCTGCGACTATGTCCAAAGAAGTCAGAAATATCGCCAAAAAATACATGGACAACCATATAGAACTATCTGTTGAAAGAACAAATATAGGTGCAAAAAATGTAAAGCATATATATTATATGGTTCATGCCAAAGACAAATATGAAGTATTAAAACGTATTGCAGATATAAATCCCGATATTTATGGTATAGTATTTTGCCGTACAAGAAGAGAAACCAAAGAGATCGCTAATAAACTGATGCATGACGGATACAATTCGGATGCACTTCACGGAGACATGTCCCAGGCACAAAGAGATGAAGTAATGAAAAGATTCAGAAACAAAAATTTACAAATCTTAGTGGCTACGGATGTTGCTGCACGGGGTTTGGATATCGATGATCTTACTCATGTCATCAACTTCAATTTACCGGATGATTCCGAAGTATATATTCACCGTAGTGGCAGAACGGGAAGAGCAGGTAAAAGCGGAATATCCATTACCATTGCTCATACACGTGACGGCAGAAAGATAAATGACCTCGAACGAAGATTTAAAATTTCCTTTGAAAAAGCCAATGTACCAACAGGAAAAGATATTTGCAGCAAACAATTGTACGCTTTAATAGACAAAATGAAAAAAATCGAAGTTAATGAAACACAAATAGAACCGTTTATGCCTTTGATTTTTGAAAAACTGGAAGGATTGGACAGAGAACAATTAATAAAACATTTTGTCTCGGCTGAATTTAATAGATTTCTAAATTATTATAAAAATGCTAAAGATATCAATGTTTCTCAAAATAAAAAAAGAGAAAGAAAATCAAGAAATGAAAGAAGGAAAAACGCATTTGCAAGATTATTTATCAATGCCGGAACCAAAAACCGTTTGGATCCTTTGCGATTGATAGGACTTATCAATAATGCTCTTGATTCAAGTGATGCCGAAATAGGTAAAATAGAAATTCTGAAGAATTTTTCATTTTTTGAAATAGAAAAAGGTAAAGAACAAAAACTTATAGAAGTATTGTCAGGTCAAAAATTTGAAGATGTAACATTATCTCTGGAAATATCTAAAGAAAAATCTTCTTCCAATATCTCCCAAAAATCCAAATCCGGTCGAAAAAGAGTATCTACAGGATATCACGAGAGAAAAAAACGAAAAGGCAACAGACGAAAAGAAAGAAGGAATTGGCGAAAAAAGTAAAAAAGTGATTATTCAATTACTATTTTCCCGGTTTCCCAAATAATTGTAGAATCTTGCGGATCGATAATTTTCATATAATATATTCCGGATTTTAATGAACTTACATTTATCCGGAATATATTCAATCCTTCTTTTGTCCTGCGATATTCTTTTAATGCAATTCTTCCAAAATTATCAACAATTGAGATATAAACGGTTGAATAACGTGTATTGTTAAATTTAATATTTAATGTATTTTTGACCGGATTTGGAAAACAAGAGACTATTTGAGAATTGTTATTTTCATCTTTTACAGCCATGGGTTTTATAAATTTAAAATCTACAAAAACAGGAAAATGATCCGATGCATTATCCGTATCTTCGGCATTCATTTGATATTTATCCAAAATATCCCTCCCCAATAATCTTGTAAACAATGCAAAACCGTTGGTTTTTTGCAATACGGATCCGGAATAAATAAAATAATCAAGTCTGCCCTTTGGATAAGACGAATTATCAGAATTCCAGGTAAAAGTGCCAGGATATCCGGTAGTTACCGGTTTGGCATCTTCAAAAATCGTACCGTCCCAATCAGGTAAAAAATCATTTCCATATACATATTCATTAGAGATATCTCCAAGAATGAGTGTTTTTCTTTGACGGTTGCTACCTACAAAATTCATATCACCCAAAATTATAATCGGTGTATTTTTTGATACCGGGATATTCCCTTCTCCGGATTTTGATTTTCTTACAAATTGCATTATTTCATCTACTTCTTTTTGTCTTCCCGAATCATTATCACAGCAATATAAATGATTATTGATAATGAGTATTTCTTTTCCGTCTTTACTGATTAAAAAAGCTCCGTTCCCACCAATTGGGGCAGTTTTGATAATAGGATATTTACTAACTACTATCAAATCATTTCCTTGTTTTGCATCATACCAATTGCCTCCAAAATATGATTGTATTTTTTTTCTAACATTGGCAGAACTATGATTATAAATTTCCTGAAAACATAAAATATCGGGATTACCTGCTTTTATCAATCTACTATAAGGAGGTTCATTATCAAAATAATGATCCTTCTCTACATTATATGACATAATTCTGATTTGCTCTTCACTGTTTTTCTCCATTTCAAAAGACGGTAAAACCAAATTGTCATTATTCATTTTATATTCAATCCCTCCTGAGTCATCAGGTATTTTATCACCATTCTGGACATCTTGAAGCATAAAAATTTTGATTTTACCTGTCAATTTAATCAAATATGAACCTATTTTGAATTGTCTTTTTATTGCCAATTCAAAAGAATCGGAAGTAACCGTAGGTAAAGAAATCAAACCGATATCATCATGATAAATTTGATTAGAACTTGAATTTCGATAATAAAAGCCATACCGCGAACCAAAAAAATACGAGATATCGGCTCCCATACCATTGATTTTATATCCGGTATTTTCATCCTCGTCTATATCGATAAAAAGAGCGATATCTTTGTAGCTTTGAAGGTTTATTTCTTTTGAAGTATTAAAAAACAAATAAAGATAAGTATCGTCATTATCGATTTTCATACGGGTAAAATCAATACCATATACACCGTCATTCAAATTGTCTTCCACACTAAATCCGGAATTATCCCAATCCCCAAAGTTCTCATCAATAACTATTTGAGCATTTAATGAAAAAAACAAAACCAAACTAAATAAAACACCAATACATCTCATTGTTTTAATACATTTTTGTTAAAATAATGTAAATTTATAATCTTAAAACAAATAAGAAGTAATAATGCTTAAAATAATAAATATTTTTATCGTTTATTATACGAAATTATAGTTAAACTTAGTTATATCTTTTTGAAAACATTAATCAAATATGAAAAAGTTTTGTGTATTATTTGTAGGTTTATTTTTGAATATATCTATGACTTCCGGTCAAGGACAGATAATACATTTAATCAATCCTTCTTTTGAAAGTATTCCAAAACCCGGAACTAACGATCTATTTTTTTTACCGGGATGGCAAGACTGTGCTCCTTATTATTTTTACAATGAAACACCTCCTGATATACATGGAGACAATACCGATTTTTTTGACGTAAACAGAAAACCACAAGATGGACATACCTTTCTGGGAATGGTCACAAGAGGGAAAAGAGAAAGCTGGGAAATGGTTTCACAACAATTGCCACAACCCTTACTCAAAGGAAAATGCTATGAATTCAGTATTTATCTGGCAAGATCAGAAAAATATTATAGTGCAGTCGATCCTAATGATTCCACTCACCAAAATTTTAATACTCCCGCAAAATTAAGAATTTGGGGTAGTACTTCAAGATGTAAAAAAACTCAACTTCTGGCTCAGTCAGGACGTGTGAAAAATACCGTTTGGAAAAAATATACTTTCCGGTTTAAACCGAATAGAAATTATTACTACATTATGCTTGAAGCATTTTATAAAACTCCTGTTTTAAATCCTTATAATGGAAATATCCTTTTGGATAATGCCGGTGATATAATAGAAATACCTTGTCCCGGAGAAGAATTATTGGCAAAGGTTGATATAAAAACCACTAAACCTGTAAAGAAAAATACTAAAACCCATAAAAAAGTCGATAATAAAGATAGCGACAAATCTAAAACCGGAAATAAACCCCATGAAGATAAAAAAATTACTGTAAAACCAAAAGAAAATTTACCCAAAAAAGAAAAAATATTAAAAAAACTTGATAAAAATAAAATTTCCACCGGGCAAATAATTAAAATTGAAAATCTGTATTTCAAAGCTGACAGCAGCAATATTAAGCCGGAATCCTATGCTGTTTTAGATGAAATTTATACTTTTCTAAAAGAAAATCCTAATGTGATTATTGAAATCGGCGGACATACAAATGGAGTTCCGTATGATGACTATTGCAACAGACTTTCGACAGAGAGAGCAAAAAATGTAGCCGAGTATTTGTATAAAAAAGGTATTCCGAAGTACCGGATAAAATATAAAGGCTATGGAAAAACAAAACCTATCGCCTCTAATAAAACTCTTTGGGGAAAAAGAAAAAACCAAAGAGTTGAAATAAAAATACTAAAAGTAAGGTGATAAATATTTGTCTATAAATTTATGAGATAAAAACCAATAATTACTCATGTAGAGTGCTTTTGAGATATAAAAAACTTTTTTTACCAAAAGGGTCGAACACATTGAAGAAATAGTGGCGCTATTTCAAAAAATATTGCTGTACTTTTGCGCAAAAAGAATTTTTTCAACCAAAATGATTCTACCTAAGTAGTTACGAAACAAGTTTTTATTATAGACTGAAAATAGTAATCCATGAATAAAATTATCACAAAAGGAAGAGAAAAAGTAATCGGAATTACGATTGACAGTTCCAATTCAGTTGATCTCGATGATGCATTCTGGTTAGAAAAAGATAATGAAGCTTATATTTTGCATATATCAATTGCTGATGTTAGTGCTTTAGTTATACCGGATTCAAAAATTGATATCATAGCAAAAAAACGATGTTTTACCGAATACTTTAAAAATCGGAACAAACCGATGCTTCCTCGCAGATATTCGGAAGGCTCATTAAGTTTATTGTACAATAAAGACAGACCTGCTATCACTATATCCATACCTATAAATTCTATGGGAGAGACCAAAACTCCAGTTATCAGAAAAACAATCATCAGAAATATAGCAAAACTCAGTTATGAACAAGCTGATCAAATCATGAAATCTCCGAATCATCAATATAATAACATGATACTTAAATGCCATGAAATAGCCCAAAATTTATTTCAAAAAAGAAGGATAGAAGGGGCCATTACAATATATAGCTTAAGACATAAACTGACTACATCGGAAGAAGGAATTATCAGAATGCTATCTCCTGACGAAAGATTCAATTCGCATATCATTGTACAGGAATTTATGATTCTTGTTAACAGTATAATAGCAAAATTCTTTGCAAATAAAAATATTTATGGTCTATATCGAAATCATACTTCAAAAGTTATTGCTCCCAATAGAAAAAAACTTATCGAAGATGTGAATAACGTCATTAACATCAGAGACTTAAACAGAATTGAAACTTTGGTTAGAAAGTTTACTTTGATCTTTAACAAAGCACAATATTCTCCAGTTGTAGAAGGTCATTTTTCATTAAATTTGCCAGCTTATTTACATTTCACCTCGCCCATTAGAAGATATGCAGATTTTATAAATGTGCAACAACTTAGTTACTATATATCAAATAAAAATCTTCCTTATTCATTTAGTAATCTAGAAGAAATAGGAAATCATATCAACAATATCGCTTTGTCAATAAAAAATAAAAAAGAATCCTTTTTTAAACAACAAGCACACAATTTCTATTTGGAACGATTGAATGACGAGAACTTTTTAAATTTAAAAGATAAAAATTATTACCGATTGATAAAAACTGCCATTGAAGAAAACATACTCCCTAAAAATTTACAGCTATTACTTGAATCCCGTCTGAATAAAAATAAAATAAGTGTCAAAGAGATATTTATTATCTTGCTAAATTCAAATAACCCAGATAAATGGCAAACATTTAAAAATAAAATATTCAGATATCTGATAAAACATCCTCATCATACTATAAGTATATTTACTTTGGCAAATCAAAAATTTAGTTGGAATAAACCCGAATATACTACAATAAAAACAAATATCAAACATATACCGGTTTTTCAATCAAATGCTACTATAAACTTAAACGGTCAATCCATTTCGTCAAACTCCATTGACAAAAAATGCCTTTTTTTCAAAAATAAAAAAGCATCAAGGTTATATGCAAATTTAATTCTTATATCCTTAATAACAAATATCAAAATAAATTTACACGAAATTCAAATAAATGAATCAATAATAAATCTTTCAACCAAAATACATAATAAAGATGAAAATTTCATAAAAACAAATATTGAAAAAGATAAGAATAAAATAGCAAGTCGGGAAATAAACCATATTGGCATTTTATATGAATTATGTCAGGAAAACAGATGGGAAAACCCTGAATTTATTTTTAATAAATCAGGCATGGAACATCAACCTGTATTTTATGCCATAGCTAAAATCACTATCAACAATATAGTTTATTTATCTAAAGAAATAAAAGAAGCAAATAAGAAAACGGCAAAACAATTGGCAGCAGCCGATCTATTATCAAAAATATCATATCTTCCGGTTGAAAAAAAGCAACATAAGAAAAAACCTAAAACAGAATCGCGAACAACAAACTATATAGGTATGCTAAATACTTTATTAGAAAAAAAAAGTGTTAAGAAACCGGAATATTCATTTGTGCGTTCTGCTATACACAATTATGATAGATTCCAATGTACTTGTTCTGCAATATTATGGAATGACATACTAATAGAAACTACCGGATATGGAAAAACCAAAAAGGTAGCTAAACATAAAGCTGCTTTTGATATGTGGAAAAAAATAACCGGTATGATTGAGCAATAAAATATTCTCATCTGTTGATCTACAAATTTTAATTTTCTACGTTTAGATTTATAACAACCATTACATATTGTCTGTTATTAAAATCATTTAAATTTTATTATGATGAGAACTCAAAATCTTTTGTTTATTTTATTTTTTGCATCCGTATTGCATTCACAAAGTTTTACAAGATTAACAAACTTAAAAAATTATGGTTTTCGTTCCCCATATGATAAGATTTCTACTCTAAATGGTAAATTGTACCATTGTTTTCTTAATTATAACTACCAACTTGAAATATATAAATACGATAATAATGAGAAAAAATTTATAAATAAAATAAATTTAGACCGTTGCAATGACAGATTTATTTCAGTATTGCAAAAAGATAGTTTTATCATTACAATTTATAGAGACAGTATTTCCTTTTTTGATTTTATAAATATAAAAACAATAACAAAATCTTATCCTAATGGATTTTCTTTTAATAGTATAACCGAAAACATCAAAATGCGCAAAGACATTATTTTATTTGGTTATTATAATAATTTTGCTTATGATTTGACACTAAATAAATTTGTGCCAGCTATCAAAGGATCATATTTGTACCGGTCACATAATAATTACTATTCGATTATCGAAAAAGATCACTTTAGATATCTATACAAAAGAAAATTTGAAGACAAAATAAGTACCTCGGTGAATATAAAACCAATAAAATTCAACCAATGCCTCAATAATTTACTATATTTACAAGACAGCTCGGGAGTTCTATACACAATTGATAAAAACGATGAAATAAAATTAAGTATAAACGGATTATCCCATATTTATAAAATCATACAAACCGGCAATAACAGATTAAGTATTTTAGGAAAAAATAATGCTAAAAATTTTATTAAAACCTACTCTTTACCGGATTATTCATTAACCAATTTATATAATTTTGAAAAATATTTTGATTTTGCAAAAGTCTTTTATAGCAACAACAAACTTTTTTTCAATATTGAAAATAAAGCAACTTATTACAATTGCAATACCAATACTATATATTTGATTTCCGATACAATATCGATTTTCAATACTATTGACACTCTGGTATTTATGAGAAATGCAAATGCTTGGGGACACAATTTTGAAGTTTTGAATACAAAATCCGGTGAAATAAAACAATTCAATATCCCTTTTGAAAAAAATATTCACAAAATCTTTAAATCCGGTAGTGAATATTATTTTTATTTATTCAATCATGAAACAGGTTATGGTTTATACAAGTATCAATTTGGTGATAATTTCATCGAAACTTCAAATTACATCATAAATAAGAATGCAGGTTTTAATAGTAGAATGAATGTATCATCCGATTTTATATTTTTTACGCAACATACCGAATCATCAGACATACAGATTATTGATGAAACGGAAAATGATAATATTGACTTTTTTAAATTTAAAGATAAAAAAACAGAACCAATAATAATAGTAAAAAACAAAATATATTATTTAAACCTTAATAGTGATTTTGCCGATAGCAATAATACGACTGTAAATCTGAATTGCTATAATATAGAATCCAATATGGAAACAATATTGGCCAGCAATATCATTTTACCAAAAAATGAATATAAAATATTTAAGTTAAATAAATATATAGTACTCAGAATATTCGGCGGACACAATACAATAGTAATAAACACTGAAAATAATCAAAAAATTGAATTATCGGAATTCCAAAAAGAGCTATTTAATCATCATTTTTTTAATACAAATAATTATTTCTATTCTGAAGTCAATGATATAATATACAAAGTATCACTGGATAACTTAAGTTATACAAAATATACAAATGAAATATCACATAGGATAAAACACATAATAAACAATGAATTTGTCTTTCTAAAAAACAATAATATTTATTACCACAACGGTTTTGAAACAAATATCATTTATGAAGGAGATTCTTCCTTGACGGAATTACAAATATACACTTCCCCAGATAAAAGATATTTTACAAAACCGTTTATTATGAATAAAATCAGGCATTATTTAATTTATGATAGAAATTTAAAAACAATTAATATAATAGAGCCATTCCCAAAAGATACACTACAGCATAGTGATAATGTAAACATTTTCAATAATCAGCTTATTATTTCCAACAATGAAGATAAAATAATATACGTATATAATTTAAATAATAACATGGAATATAAGAGAGAATTTACATCCGGCGCCAAATTGTTTTCGATAGGAGATAATGAGATTCACTTTCTGATAAATGACAAAATAGTGATAACAAATAATAATTTGGAGCAAATAGAAACAATTCCGTTTAAATATTATTTTATGAATTATTTTGAATACTATCCTCTAATAAGTATTTCAAATGATCAAAATATATACCTAAGTTATAATTATAAAGGGTATCAATCTTTGATTTTTTATGATCGACGAAAAAGAAAACTTAACGATTATTTTACTTGTGAAGACAGTATTTGGCTTGATGAAGTAAGAATTGTAAAGGATAATATATATTGTTTGGCAAGCAATGATACTTATGGAGGACAGATTTATGTTGAAAATATAAAAAACTTATTAAATTCAAATCAAACACAAAAAGAACCTACCATAGGAAAAATAGAAATTTATCCTAATCCCTGCTATGATTATATCAATCTGGCAAATCCTATTAATAATTATAAAATCATAAATATCCACGGTATGGTAATTAGAGCAGTTAAAGATGTCACAACAACCAAAATAGATATAAAAAACTTACCTGCCGGACTGTATTTTATAAATAGTATAGATATGGATCACACGAAGAGCGGGAAATTTATAAAAATCAAATATAGATAATAAAAAATGTCTGTCTATAAAATCATTTAAATTTAAAAAATCAAGCATTTTATAGATAAACACATAGTTACAACAAACTTTTAAATCTTGGCCTCCTTGGTGTGATATCCCCCAATCTTTCTTTCTTTTTCTCTTCAAAATCCGAGAAATTGCCTTCAAAGAAGATTTGTTTACCATCATCTTCAAAAGAAAGAATATGAGTTGCCAGCCTGTCAATAAACCACCTGTCATGGGAAACAACCAAAACACATCCTGCAAAATTCTCAATAGCTTCTTCCAAAGCTCTCAGGGTATTGACATCAATGTCATTGGTAGGTTCATCAAGCAATACTACATTGGCTCCTTGTTTAAGGGTCATTGCCAAATGAAGTCTGTTTCTTTCCCCTCCGGATAAAACGGCTATTTTCTTTTGTTGATCACTTCCAGAAAAATTAAATTTGCTCAAATATGCTCTTGCATTGATTTCTCTATTTCCGATATTTATAAATTCATTACCCTGACTAATCACTTCATATACTGTTTTATCCGGAAGTAAATCTTTGTGTGTCTGATCAACATAGGCCAATTGAACCGTACTACCGATTTCGATATTACCTTCATCGGGTTTTTCTTCATTCATTATCATTCTGAACAAGGTTGATTTTCCGACTCCGTTCGGTCCTATAATTCCAACAATAGCATTTTTAGGAACATTAAAATTGAGATTATCAATCAGCAATCTATTACCAAATCCTTTTTTGACATTATTAAATTCAATAACCACATCACCAAGTCTAGGGCCCGGAGGAATATACAATTCCAATTTTGCTTCTTTTTCTTTTACTTCAGCATTGCTTAAAGATTCATAAGCATTCAACCTTGCTTTTCCTTTAGCCTGACGTGCTTTGGGAGACATTCTTACCCAGTCAAGTTCACGCTTTAATATTTTTTGTCTCTTTGATTCGGCTTTTTCTTCATTTGCAAGGCGCTTGGCTTTCTGCTCCAACCAAGAACTGTAATTCCCTTCCCAGGGAATACCTTCTCCTCTGTCCAGTTCCAATATCCAACCTGCAACATTATCAAGAAAGTATCTGTCATGAGTTACCGCTATGACAGTACCCGGAAAAGATTTTAAAAATTGCTCCAGCCAATTTACACTCTCTGCATCAAGATGATTGGTCGGTTCATCCAGGAGCAGAATATCTGGTTTGCTCAATAGTAACCTTGTAAGCGCAACCCTTCTTCGTTCCCCTCCTGACAAAACGGAAACTTTAGTATCATCCGGAGGACATCGCAAAGCATCCATAGCCAATTCCAAGGTATGATCCAATTCCCAAGCATTGTAGTGATCCATTTTTTCCAACAATTCACCTTGATGTTCTATCACTTTCATCATCTCATCATCGGACATGGGTTCTGCCAATTTTGCTGAAACTTCTTCATATTCCTTTACAATATCCACAATTTCACTTACGCCTTCCTGTACTATTTCTTTTACGGTTTTGTCCTCATCCAACACAGGTTCTTGAGGCAAATAACCTATTTTATATTCTTTATCAAATGTTACACGTCCCTGATATTGATCATCAAGTCCGGCTATTATTTTTAACAAACTGGATTTTCCTGCTCCGTTTAGTCCTAGTACTCCGATTTTTGCACCATAATAAAAGGAAAGCCAGATATTTTTTAAAACTTGTTTATTGGGAGGGTATATCTTACTTACTCCCTCCATAGAAAAAATCACTTTATTATACATATTATCTACCGATTATTTTTATACCTGCAGAAGCTCCTATTCTACTTGCCCCCGCTTTAATCATTTTCAATGCATCTTCTTTGGTTCTAATACCACCCGATGCTTTCACTTTGGCTTTATTTCCGGCAATGCTTTTCATCAATTTAACATCTTCCACTGTAGCACCAGCTGTTCCAAAACCGGTACTTGTTTTAAGATAATCAATATCAAATTCCAAACAAGCATAAGCAAGTTTTTCAATTTCTTCTTTAGTCAAATAGCAAGTTTCAAAAATTATCTTTAATACAGCATCATTTATTTTTGTAATGGTTCTCATCGAATCAAGTTCATACTTAACTGTTTTCCAATCTCCGTTTTTGACAGCCGGAATATTTATCACAGCGTCTATTTCCGTAGCCCCGAATTCAATAGCTTTTTTAATAGATGACACTTTGGCCGAAACAAAATCATAACCTAAGGGGAAATCAATTACCGTACAAACTTTTACCGTTTCGCTATTAATGAGGTTTTCACTTGCTTTTTTTACAAAATACGGTGGAATACAAACACTTGCAAAATTATATTCAATTGCTTCGGAACATAATTTATCTACCTGCTCATTGGTAATATCGGGCTTCAATAATGTATGGTCTATATATCGGGCTAATTCTTTAGAATTCATTATTTACATTTTAAAAGTTACTCAAATCTACCGTGACAATGCTTATATTTTTTCCCACTACCACAAGGACATGGATCATTTCTTCCTATTTTGGGACTTTCTCTTTTTACCGTTTCTATTTTTTGTCGTCCTCCTGCATTTTCGGCAGCAGCACGTGCCGCTCTATCCTGCCTGCTAGTCTGAGTTCTACTCATATCGGTATGTTGCTCTCTGGCTTCTTCCAGCTCCTGACCATCCACTATCAATTTACCTTTCATCAGATAAGATAAAACTTCTTCATTTACTTTATAAACCAATTGCTCAAACAATTTATATGCTTCCAGTTTATATATTACCAAAGGATCTTTTTGTTCAAAAGAAGCAGCTTGAACCGAATCTTTCAATTCGTCCATTGCCCTGAGGTGTTCTTTCCAGTGGTGATCTATAATAGAAAGTGTTACGGTTTTTTCTATATCCAATCTAACAGATTCCCCATTGGAATTCACAGCTTCCTCCAGTCCTGCAGCTACAGGATAGGGGTTTGCTCTGCCATCTGTAAAAGGAATTGAAATTTTTGTATATTTATGTCCTTCATTTTGAAATACATTCTTGATAACAGGTAGAAGGATTCTATTAAACTTTTGCATTTTCGCATTATAATGCTCATTGGTTTCTTCCAAAAGTTTTGATGCCAGAGTTTCTTCATTCACCGAATCAAAAGTATCTTCATCAATATTAGTCGTGAAGCCGAAAATTCTGAAAACTTCAAGTTTAAATGCGTTATAATCGTTTATTTGTTTTGCTCCATAAGCAATATTTTCCGTAAGGTCAATAAACATATTAAAGAGATCAACAGCCAATCTTTCTCCGGACAAAGCATTTTTACGTTTTTTATAAATAGCTTCCCTCTGAATATTCATCACATCATCATATTCCAATAATCTTTTCCTGATACCAAAGTTATTCTCTTCTACTTTCTTTTGGGCTCTTTCTATAGATTTGGTTACCATACTATGTTGAATGACATCACCTTCTCTATGTCCCATTCTATCCATCAATTTGGCTATTCGCTCCGAATTGAAAAGTCTCATAAGGTTGTCTTCGAGAGAAACAAAAAATTGTGATGATCCGGGGTCTCCTTGTCTTCCAGCTCTACCTCTCAACTGATTATCAACCCTCCGGGATTCATGTCTTTCCGTAGCTATTATTGCCAATCCTCCGGACTCTTTAACTTCTTTGGTCAATTTAATATCAGTACCTCTACCTGCCATATTCGTGGCAATGGTTACTTTTCCGGGCTGTCCTGCTTCAGCGACTATCTCCGCTTCCCTTTGATGATGTTTGGCATTCAGGACATTATGAGGAATATTTCTCATTTTCAACATTCTACTCAATTTCTCAGATATATCTACGGAAGTGGTACCAACAAGACTTGGCCTGCCTTGCTCCCTCATTTTTTCTATCTCATTAATAACCGAATTGATTTTTTCTTTTTCGGTTTTATATACCAAATCCTGTCTGTCATCCCTGATGATAGGTCTGTTTGTAGGAATGACAACAACATCCAATTTATATATCTCCCAAAATTCACCTGCTTCTGTCTCTGCTGTACCTGTCATACCTGCAAGTTTGTGATACATACGAAAGTAATTTTGCAAGGTAACGGTAGCATAGGTTTGGGTTATTTCTCCTACTTTTACACTTTCTTTTGCTTCAATAGCTTGATGCAAACCATCCGAATATCTTCTTCCTTCCATCATACGTCCTGTCTGTTCGTCGACAATTTTCACCTCTCCGTTCATCACTACATATTCTTCATCTTTTTCAAATAAAGTATATGCTTTCAACAATTGATTCACAGCATGGAGTCTTTTTGATTTCAATGAAAAATCCCTTGACAGGCTTTCGCTTGCTTCCTGTTTTTCTTCATCTGTCATTTCTTCATTTGCTTGTATTTCCTGCATCATAGATGTAATATCCGGAATCACAAACAATTGGGGATCATTTTCTCCTTTTGCCAAGAACTCTGCTCCTTTATCCGTCAGCTCTACTTGTCTGTTTTTTTCATCAATAGTAAAGTACAAAGGTTCATCCACCAATGGCATCCTTTTTGATTGTTCCTGCATATAGAAGTTTTCGGTTTTTTGCAATAAAACTTTTACTCCCTCCTGACTCAAATACTTAATTAACGGACGGTATTTAGGCATAGCTCTATAAGCACGCAATAAAGACAGTCCTCCACCTCCTTCTTCCGCCTTTGTATTTCCTTGTGATATCAATTTTTTTGCTTCGGCAAGATAGTTTGTGGCAAGATGCCTTTGAACGGAAATCAGTTTTTCAACTTTCAATTTCAATTCGTTATATAGTTCCTCTTCTTCTCCGGCTTCGACAGGACCTGAAATAATCAATGGTGTTCTGGCATCATCTATCAATACCGAATCCACTTCATCCACAATTGCATAATGGAGTTTTCTTTGTACCATTTCTTCAGTTGAAATAACCATATTATCCCTAAGATAATCAAAGCCGAATTCATTATTCGTACCATAGGTAATATCACAGTTATAAGCTTTTTTCCTTTCATCCGAATGAGGTTTGTATTTATCTATACAATCAACTGTCAGAAAAAGAAATTCGTAAATAGGACCAACCCATTCACTATCTCTTCTCGCCAGATAATCATTGACAGTGACCAAATGGGCACCTTGACCGGCCAATGCATTTAAGTATAAAGGCAGTGTAGCAACAAGTGTTTTTCCTTCTCCTGTTGCCATTTCCGCAATTTTCCCGTCATGAAGCACCATTCCTCCTATGAGCTGAACATCGTAATGAACCATATTCCATTCGATTTCTCCTCCGGCGGCAATCCAATTATTTGCCCAAATAGCTTTATCTCCATCTATAGTGATATTGGATTTGGTTGCAGCTAAATCCCTGTCATGATCTGTTGCAGTTACTATTAATTCTTCATTTTCCATAAATCTACGGGAAGTTTCTTTGACCACTGCAAATGCTTCTGGCAGGATTTCGTTCAATATAATCTCGAGTTCCGTATCCCTGTCTTTTATCAATTCATCTATCGCATCATAAATCTCCTCTCTTCTATGAATATCTTCTTCTTTATTTGCATTTTCTTTGAGTTTATTTATTTCATCATCTATATCTTTGAGATAATCATTTATTCTGTTTTTAAATTCCAGAGTTTTATTTCTTAACTCATCATTACTGAGGTTTTTATATTCCTCAAAATATTTATTTATTTCAATTACAACCGGATTGTATTTTTTTACATCCCTATCATATTTTGTTCCGAATACTTTTTTAATTATTCCAATCATTTTATATATATTTTTTCTTTTCGAATAGTCTATTTTCTAAACATAAATAATAACGATATAGTTTTGTATTTGATATAGTGTCTGCACAAAAAAGGTATTTTTTAAATTTCTGCTAACTACCGGTATATTTTCTACAACTATCCGTTAATTTCTTTTGTCATTTCCCCAATTCAATTTATTCTGAAGGTTTTTTGTAAAATCATAACCTTCAAAAACAATAATATTTATCAAAAAATCCGCTTTTTTTAACACAATCTTATGATCCGAAGTGATTTTTTTATATCGTGAATCCAATGTACATAAAAACAAATCAGTTCTACCTTCTATTTCCAAACTCAATTCCGAATCATCCGGAATAACCAATGGCCTCATAGTAAGATTGTGAGGTGCAACGGGAGTAATAATAAAATTACCCGAACCCGGAAAAACTATAGGCCCTCCACAACTTAGTGAATAGCCGGTAGAACCGGTAGGTGTCGAAACTATCAATCCGTCCGCCCAGTAGGTGTTAAGAAATTTCCCGTCCAGATATGTATGTACCGCTATAACCGAAGGGGCTTCACTTTTGTGTATAGTAAAATCATTCAAAGCAAAATTTTCATCACCAAATATCGAAGGTTCGGAAATAAGTTTAATCAAACTTCTTTTTTGAATTTCATAATTACCGGCCAATAATGAATCGATGGCATCATTTATTTTATTTTTTTCAACAATAGCTAAAAATCCCAATCTTCCCAAATTAATGCCCAAAATAGGGACCCTGCTGTCTTTAACCAATACCGCCGAATTCAAAATAGTTCCGTCACCTCCAATTGAAAGCACAGAATCTATCTTTTTCATTATCAAATCATCCGTTTGAGATAAATAGCCACAGTCATTCTTATAGTTAAAATTTTCAATAAGAAAATTCAAAAACTCTTCATAAAAAAAAATCTCAATATCATTCTTTTTTAGTTTTTCAACTAAAATATTTAGATATTTCAAATGAGATGATTTTATATAATTACCATATATGAGTATTCTCTTCACCGAATTATATTTTGGTTTTATAATGAAAAAATATCCCGCCTTCTCCGGTATGATTTATACTATAATTTATTTGGAAATAATTGTTGTAAATAATCAAATCCAGTCCGGGACCATAGCCATAAAGCAACCTGTTGGCAAAATTATTTAAAACAAAATTAATATTATTATTGACATATCCCAAATCAAAATTAAAGCTTAGGTAAAATTTATATGGAATAAGTTGAAATTGACTCATATTTACTATCCTTTTGAAGTTAAAGTTACCTGAAAAAAGTTTGATTTTTTGTTCGGATTTTATATAAAAATAATCTTTGCCGTCAATCACATACAATTCATATCCATTAAGATAATTCTCTTCATATCCTAAAGATTTATTATTGAAATATGGTGATTTGTTATTAAATAATCTCTTTTTAGCTTTCAATTTATATACAGAAATAAAATTCTTGTTAATAGAAAAATATTTTTCCCCGGAAATATATAAATTTAGAATATTCAGATCATTAAATATCCCAACTCCCGATTTTTCCAGTGAAAACCCTAAAAAATATCCTCCTTGGGGATAAACTTTAAATTCTCTTTTATCATAAAAAAATGAATATTTTAATTCAAAATATCTCTGAACCGGATTATCAATAAAAAAAACAGAATTATACTTGTTTTGAATTAAAGTATCAATAAGATTATCATGAAAGCTCATTTCAAATTTATGTGTCAAATACAATTCCGGTCTGTATATCAATCCTAAAACCAATCTGAATTGTCTGAACATATATTTATTCTCATCCATGTATAATACCAATTTATTGTATTTAGTATCATAAGCTATCTCTTTTGAATATTTGTACATAGAATTAAAAATAAAACCAATTCGGTGATTCATATTCAAAAAAGGTCTGATATATTGCAATTCCAGTTTATTGGTAATACCACGTTGTATTTTTATCTTTAAAGGATCATGATTCCCCGTCAGATTTTTATGCTTTAAATCCAACGCTATATTGATTCTGTTTAATCTGGCATCGTGATCATAAAACCAGTCATTAAAATTTCTATCTGTCAATTCAAAATAAAAAGAGGGATAAATATACCAGGATTCAATAATTTTAATGGAAATCGTTGCCTTGCCGGTATAGGAATTATATTTTTTTAAATTGAAACCTGCATCGACAAAAAGACCCGTACTTAACAATCTGTTTTTATTATCATTAAAAATCTTTTCCAATTTAGTAAAATACACCGTATCTCCTTTTTCAAAATCCAATTCATTAATTATAATATAATCCTTTGTATGACTATTGCCGGATATTTCTATACTGTCAATCACCACAAAAGGAATCTGAGCCGGTAATATGTTTGAAAAAATAAAAATAATAAAAATAGTGACTGAAAATTTCATCCGTTGCAATGATTATATCAATAATTATACATTTAAATAATGCATCAAAGCATCATATCGTTCTTTGAGCGTATCCAATGAATAATTTTCGGATGAATAAGAAGCTTTTATTTTATATTCGTATCTTTCAAAGGCGGATATAATACCTGAAATATTCTTTTTGTTCAATTTTATTATCACATCCATAAATGCATCTTTAGGATTTTCATCATTTATCATAAGACCTATTATCGATGCATTTTCAGATTCAACAATATGACTGATTTGCTGCAGTGAATAGTCCCTTACCGGAATTGTCAATTCGATAATGCTACCGGGAAATTCAAAACTAAAAATATCACCGAAATATTGAAATATATCCTGTTGGGCAATACAACCAAGATAGTTTCCTTCTTCATCTACAACCGGAATTATTGAAAGATCATTTTTTGCCAACCTGTCAATTATATTAAAAATATGGCAATTTTCATTAACAAACACCTTATTATCTCTGAGATTATATTCTGAAGTTTTTTTATCAAACCCGTTTACCAATATATCATCTTCATCAATTATATTTATCAATTTTTGATCTTTTACAATTGGTAAATGTCTGACCTGAAAGATATTCATCATGGACAATATTTTATCACCTTTATCATTAAGATCAACTGCAGTAATTGTATCTGAAATCAATTCTTTAGCTATTAAACTCATACTTTATCTCTTAAGTTCCAACAATTTTTTCTTCTCTATTTCATATTCCGTATCGTCCAGCAATCCTTTTTTCTTTAATTCATTAAGTTTTTTCAATTGTGCCAATAGCAAATCGTCATCCAATAAATCTTTCTTTTCCGGTCCTATTGCCTTGGCAGGAATTTCATACCCATTAGCCTTGAATGCTTCATATTGAGGTTGAATCCTGATATAAGCCAAATCTTCGTCTGTATCGATTTTTTCAGGTTTTTTCAAACCATATCTTACTGCCGTATCCAAATGGCGGAATGCCAATTCTTTATCCTCCATCAAGGAATAAGCTTTAGCTATTTGAAAATGCAAATCGGGATCGTCTGGAGTTATATCCAAAGCTTTACGATAATCGGAAATAGCACCTTTGAAATCATAATTTTCATATTTTTCCAATGCACTTTTCTTAAATGGATTTTTTTTCGGAAAAAAACTTTTTCTCCTTTTCCTTCTTGTTTTAACCTCTCGGATATTCCTATGAGATGCCGGTTTGCGACGTTTATCTTTGCTATATTTCCCATTATTATATCTCTCGTCAAATTCAGCATTACTCATATTGAATATACGTATAGCTTCAATCACTCCTAAAATTGTGGTAACAGGAAACAGAAATTTTGAAGTGATAAAAAATAAAAACAAATAAAAAATCCCTCCAAATATATCATTTAAATAAAATCTATGCACACCAAAAGTTCCAAGTAAAAGCGCTAATAATCCTGCTAATATTCTGTTCTTCATCAATAATTGTTTTGTTCTGTTTTTTATTACAATAATTAATATAAATGATAATATATCGTCAATTATTGTACTATCCCGGTATTAAATTTTAATTTTACAAGACAAAATGGCAATATCATCATTAAAATTGTCAGATGCATTGAAAAGATCTATTTCCTTGAGCAATTTATTATTAAATTCTTCTATTGGGAGATTCTTATTGTTGCATACAAACTTTTCAATTTGAATATCTTCAAGAAAATCTCCCTCTATATTTTTCAATTCCGTCAAACCATCCGTAAATGTTAAAATAAGAGTATCTTCATCCAATTTAATTATCTCTTCCTCTATATTTGGCATTTTTTCAAATGCTCCTATCACCGTACATCCTTTATCAAGTCTTAATATTTCATCTCCCTTGCACAATACCGGTGGATAATGCCCCGCATTAATATACTTGACTTGTTTTTTATCCAGATTGACTTCTGCAATAAAAAAGGTAATATATTTGTCACTTTTTGTTATTCTTTTATAAACCGTTTCATTCAAAGCAAAAATAAATGTTTCCAGATCCCTATATTGATATATTAAACTTTGAATTATAGCTTGAAAATTTGCCATTAACATCGCTGCTGCAACTCCTTTTCCGGATATATCGGCAATACAAAATGCAAATTTATTATCATCAAATTGAAAAAAATCTATATAATCACCTCCAACATTCAAATGAGGTTTGTATATACTGCCTATTTCAAACTTATCATTTCTGGGAAGATGCTCGGGAATCAGCATTTGTTGTACCTCCTTTGCCAATTTAATTTCCCTATTGAGTCTTTCCTGTTCCAGTTGTTTTTTAAAAAGTCTTTTGTTTTCTATAGCAACCGAAATAATATTGGTAATAGTAATTATAAATTGAATTTTATCCCTATCCTCCAAATCGTCCAACAAAGCATAAGAAAGGGGTAAGTCCTTATGATATACCGGAATTAATATATTAAAATGCTGTAGTTCAGACGGGTCATCTTCTGTTATTCTATGAAGTCTTTTATATTTACTAAATAATTTTTCGTAGTCCACGCTGATAATTTCATCCGAATCATTGATTTTGGAAACACATTGCCAATGTCCATTATTTCTTGTATAAAGAGCCATTTTTTTTACACCCATTTCCCAATTCAAAAAAGATTTGTACATCTGAAACAATTCTTCACTTGATATATTTTCATTAATAGCCTGGGTAATAGCTTGAAGACTTCTAATCTGCAGTTTTCTTAAACTGAGTTCCCGTTTCAATATTTCCAATTCTTTTTCCATATCCATATTTCAATGCAAGATAGTAATTATATTTATAAATACATAAGCTATAAGCTAACTTTTTTTGTCAAACATTAATTCTTATCCCGTGTCTCCAATTTTTATTCAAAATTTTATATCTTTGTATCACAAACATTATCGGATGAAAAAATTACCTATCGGCATACAAGAATTTTCGGAACTGATTTCCGGTGGTTATCTCTACGTGGACAAAACAAAGTATATTTACAGCCTTCTGAAAAATAAGTATTTTTTTCTCTCACGTCCACGCCGGTTTGGTAAATCCCTGCTCTTGAACACCATAAAAGAAATTTACAAAGGCAGCAAG
>Ga0256833_1000397_pt1 | contig 34812 bp, 37 predicted proteins | sample 356284metaG_FD_190535 | JGI IMG/M metagenome (GOLD analysis project Ga0256833, IMG submission 190535) | Hydrothermal vent microbial communities from Mid Atlantic Ridge, Atlantic Ocean - 356-284 | ecosystem: Environmental > Aquatic > Marine > Hydrothermal vents | place: Atlantic Ocean: Mid... | reverse complement strand
GCTTCAAACTAATTGAAAGCGCCAGGGGCGGCATACACGGGGGTGAAACCGTGCTTACGGCTAAGGCAAGGGAGCTACTGGACGTCTATAATGGCCTCGTCGCCGTGGTCTCGAGGGCTGTAGAGGAGTACTGTGCGCGCCGCGGTTTGGCGGGTTCCGAGTGCCGGGTCACCTAAAAATACCCTGTAGGCGTAGAATAGCGGAGGGTGTGTCGGATGAACAGGAATGTGGCGCTGGTACTTCTCCTCTTCGTCGCGGCCGGGGCAGCCTTGGCCGCGGTGAGGGGTATCGGTGCTCCAAGCGGCGATTTCTCGTTCACGAATGAGACGTATATCATAGAGGGGCGATTTCTCCTAGTAAACAGGAACAATGTGAGCGTCCACGACTACGTGTACGTCGCTTTGCCCCAGAACACCACCTTCCAGAAGAGCTACGTCCTCTACATAAAGCCCGCACCGATAAGGTACATGACCGACGAAGACGGTAACAGGTACGCTGTGACTGTTATAGACGCTAAGCCCGGTGAGAAGGCGTGGATACACGTAAAGTATAGGGTGGAGGTCTCCGGCTACGTTCTATACGCCGACGAGGATAGGGCCCGTTGGCCAAGCTTTGACATGGTAAAGCGGTACACCGTGTCCACGGGCTACTGGGACGTCTACAATGAGACTCTAATCAGGCTCGCCTACCAGGTCGGCTACGCGGACAACCCCGTTACCACAGCGAGGAAGCTTGCGGAGTGGGTCGTGGGAAGGGTGGCATACTACGTAAATATGGGGAGGTATGGCAGCGACCATGCGGTCGTCTACAGGTATGGTAGGTACCAGATAGTGGGGGACTGCGTCGAGGTGGCCGACGTCTACGTCACTCTCGCTAGGATACTCGGGCTCCCGGCGAGGACAGCCTACGGCTTTCTGCTGACAAGCCACAGCCAGAAGATGTGGCTTAACATGTCGACGCTCGGGAAGGAGGGTGAGGGCCTGCTAAGCCACTGGGGAGGCCACATGTGGCCCCAGGTCTACGTGCCGCCATGGGGGTGGATAGACGTCGACATGCTAGACGGGATGCAGCCCAACTTTGGGATATTCTCGGAGAGACACGTCCTCTTCGGCGTTGAGGAGACGAAGTACTATGGTACTTCCCTCACGAGTAGCTGTGTGCCCAGTTATATGACTCTCCAGTACGTCGAGTACAACTTCAGGGGTGTCGCGCCTTGAAGAGGGTCGTCGCAGCCCTGATAGTGCTACTCGTGGTCGGCACGGCTGGGCTTACGGCCGCTCAGCCCCAGTACTGGATAGCGCTAAACTTTGACGTAACGTTTTATCCCGACGGAACCGCGGTCGTCGAGGCGAAGCTTCACCCCTTCACGGTGAGCGGCAGGAGCCTTTTCGGGGAAAAGGATGTTGAGAAGGACCTTGAGGAGGGCTGGCAGCAGACCGCCTACGAGATACTCTTAATGTTCACCGACAACCCGAAGACGATAAAGTTCGATGTGCTCACTCGTTTTGCGAAGGATCCTAAAGCCGAGGTTCTCTGCGACGTGGCGGGTACAGGGAAGATAAGCCGCTTTAAGGGCGCCTACGTCGTCAAGCTTAGGGTTTATCTCAACTCGAGCAGCTATGTGAGGCCCTTCGGAGGCGACGTATACGAGGTGAAGGTGAGAGATAGCTTTACGAGCCTCGACCCCAGGAGCTGGATAGACGTTATCTCCTTCAGGTTTTCCCGGGGAGTGGAGCTAGTGAAGTATAGGTGGGAGCCCAGCTTCGCTAAGGGGCCTAGCGCCAAGAAGCCCGGCTACCTCCTGTGGGTAAACTTCAATGAGCAGGAGGCGCCCGACTTCTACGTGTTCGTCATGAAGCTGCCCGGCTTCCACTACGTGGGGAGGCCGGCGGAGGTGAAGGCCAAGATCCTGGACGCCAAGATAGGCGAGGAGGGGCTAGTGGTGACAGTGGCGAATAACTCTACGAGCTCTGGCTACGTGTATGTAGTCGCTAAGACGCCCCAGGGGACGGAGGCGAGGAAGGTGTGGCTCTGGAAGGGCAGCGTCGTTGAGGTCAGGTTTCCGGACGTGAAGAGGGCGACGGAGGTAGAGCTTTGGTCAGGGGACGTGAGGCTCGACGTCTACGCCCTGGGCCCCGCTAGCCCCCTGGTCGTCAAGAGGAACGGCTTCTACTACCTGATAGCGCTCTTGGTGCTCTTCGCCGCCCTCTTCACGGTCGCCTATAAGGTGGAGGAGCGTAGGAGGACTCCAAGCGGGTGGGTGCTCTACCCCTATAGGTAGGGATTTTTTACCCTGGAGGCATGTATCCCACTGGTGCCGGAGTTGCAGGCAATGAGAATGGTGTTTCTCGGCCCACCGGGGGTTGGGAAGGGCACCTACGCAAAGGCTGTATCAAGGGAGTTCGGTGTCCCACACATATCTACCGGCGACATATTCCGCGAGGAGATAGCCCGGGGCTCGGAGCTCGGCCGCCGGGTCAAGGAGTACGTGGAGAAGGGGCTCCTCGTGCCCGACGAGGTGGTAATAGAGGTTGTTAAGAGGAGGCTGGCCCAGCCCGACTGCGCCAAGGGCTTCATACTGGACGGCTTCCCGCGTACACTCTCCCAGGCCGAGGCTCTTGACACATTTGCTCCCCCAAACCTGGCATTGAGTTTCATTGCGCCCGACGAGGTGATCATCGAGAGGATAAGTGGGAGACGTATCTGCGCGTGGTGTGGCGCCATATACCATGTAAAATACATGCCGCCCAAGTACCCGGGTATATGTGACAAGTGCGGCGGCCCCCTCATCCAGAGGCGGGATGATAGGCCTGAGGTCGTTAAGAAGAGGCTGGAGGTGTACAGGGAGAGGTTTACGCCTATACTGGGCTACTACCGGGATAAGGGTATTCTCAGGGAAGTTGATGCTAGCGAGCAGGCGCCCATAGTGATACCGCGCGTGCTAAAGGTTATCAGGGAGTACTACGGTATAGAGTGATGTACGCTAGAAGCTTCCGCTACAAGGTGCCCAGCGGCAAGGCTCAGCGTTGCCTATCGATAATAGAGGAGATGGCCGCGAGGTACCGGGAGATCATGGGCAGCGAGCTTAGGAGAACGCTCCTCGCTAGGGAGGAGGGCGGCACGACCCTCTTCGAAGAGACGTACTTCTTTGAGAGCTGGGATGAATGGAGAGAGCTTATGGAGAAGAGTAAAGGGGACGGACGGCTCAGCGAGCTCTGGGATGAGTTCGAGGAGCTCCTAGAGGGGGGAGAAGTATTCGAGGAGGAGTGGGGCTTCGCCCAGATAGTATGCTAGGCAAGGACTTTTTCTATCAAGTCTCCTAGGCAGGTTTCTCCCGCCAGTTTCGCCAGTTCCCCCACGCCCTTTGGCGGCTTCGCGAGTACCGGTATAGAACAGCAGGGGCTGGGCATGCCTCCGCACCCGTTTCCACCCATGTTTACTATGAAGCCTGCCACGTTGATTCCGAACTCTTTTAGCTCTCCCAGAATCTTGTATGCTACGTCCACATCTAGCGGGTAGGGCCTAGAGACGAGCACTGCCCTATGCTCCTGTGACGAAAGTAGACGCAGGATACTTTCCGCCAGGCTACGCCACTCTTCTATAAGCTCGAGCACGTCGCCGCTCCCTCTACGTATCCTCTCAAGCACCCCTTTGACCCTGAGGTACATTTTTGCCGCTTCACTCAGATGGGCGTAGAACTCCCTCTCTATACGGAGCATCCTGAGCCCTCCGCCGGCAGCCATGGTGTCCCACACTAGCACGTCGAAGCCGCCCTGCCTCCACGCCTCGTATACGTAGTATAGTGCGAACTCCTCGACTATCCCCGGCGCCCCGGCTATGTAGTCTATAACTTCTCTGCCCACGGGGAAGAGGCTCGACGCGACCTCGTATACCTCGTCGCCGAACCTCTTCTTCCACAGCATCTTAATTTTCTCCTCGGAGAGCTGCGACACTCTGAGGCGGCCTCCAAGGAGCTCGCCCTCGTCGGACGAGAGGCCTAGGAGGAAGCCTAGGCTGGGCGTGTAATCCGTTGAGACTAGGCGTACCCTGCGCCCCCTCCCAGCCAGGTATACCGCTGCCGAGGAGGCTATAGTGGATTTTCCCACGCCGCCTTTTCCCCAGAAACTAATTATATACACGGATTTACATGTGGTGTAGGCTAATATATCTTCTAGGGGCTAAAAGCAGCTGGGGGATGAGCGCGTGGTCCTATGCCGAGCCCCTGTGGCTGTGAGGAGGCCCCTACACTTGCGACTCCCCTTTTTTCGCTATATAATCGTTTTTCCCGAAAAATGTGTGATACTAATTTATATGGTTGGATCACAATGTATAGTGAGTGAAAGAAAATGGCAAAAGCTAGGTTTGAGCTATATAAGGATGCGCGGGGCGAGTGGCGCTTCAGGCTTGTAGCGCCGAATAATGAGACAATAGCCGTGAGCGAAGGATATTCGAGCAAACAGGCCGCCATGAAGGGCATCGAGGCAGTCAAAAAGTACGCGCCCGTCGCCGAGGTCGTCGAGAAGGAGTAGGCAGCGCCCCCTCTATTTTCAGGAGGAGCACTTTTACGTCTACGCCGAGGCCGTAGCCGCCAATCCAGTTTTTCCCCACAACCCTATGGCAGGGCACCAGGAGAGGCACGGGGTTGCTTCTAAGCACTGCGCCCACAGCCCTTGCGGCTCCAGGGCGTCCCGCTCTTGCAGCGACTTCGCCGTAGGTCAACGTCTCCCCATAGGGGATCCCCCGGACTATATCGAGCACCTTCCCCGCGAATCCCCCCTTTGGATACTCCGGTTTAAGGGTGAATTCTTCCCTGGAGCCTCTGAGGTACTCTGCGAGCTCTACGAGGAGCTGGTCGGGGATTCCGGGCTCAGCCTCGCCTATTCTCCTGTAGAAGAGGCCTGGACGCGAGATCATGTAGACCCGCCCTCCCTCCCAGGCCGCGCAGAGGCGCCCTATCCTAGTGTTGAAGCATGAAGCCTTCAAGGCGCCGTCGGAGCTAGTTTTTTATTCCCTAGTATTTATTTAGGCCGGGTGACGCTCCGCTCGCCACGGTGAGTACATGGCCGAGAGAAGGCTCCTAGTGCCCCTACTGCTTATAGTGTTGACGCTCCCCCTCGCATGGGGGCTGCCCCAAGGGGCTAGGATAGGCGTCGTCAGGATCGGGAAAGGGTATGTGCTCACGGTTGAGGCTGGTGGAAGCTTCAACGTAAGCGTAGCTGTGAGGGATGCGCTCGGAACCCCGATCCTCTCTAAGAACGCGAGCTGTATAGCTAACTGTAGCCTCCCCCTGGGGCCGCTTAGCCCGGGCGTGTACTACGTGGACGTCATTGTGAATGCTAGGGAGGGCGCGTGGAGCGAGGTAGAAAGAGTAGTTGTTAGCCCCGGTAAAGGAGATTTTTCAACGCTTTTAGCTGATCTCTCACGTCTAGCCGCAACGGTAAAGGGCTCCCCCTACATGTACAGCGACTTGACGCCGCTGGTAGGCGAGGCGGAGACATATTTCAGGCTGGCCTTGAAGGCCCACCTCGAGGGCCGCGGCGACGACGCTGCCTACTACTATATGAGGTCTAGGCGCCTCGTGGACTACCTTCAGCAGGCCCTCGCGAGGAGGGGGGAGGGGCCCATGTACTCTGCCTTCTCCCACCTAGAGGAGTACCTTAACCTAAACTTTCCCGTGGTTCTCGACTTCTGGGTCAAGCTTTTCATGTCGACGTTCATCCTACCCCTACTGCTACTCGCGTTGGCCCCGCTTTACATCTCGAGCGTAGAGGACTGGATAAGGGCTGTTATAGAGGGCCTCGACGTTAAGGATGAGGCGGCCTACACGGCCGCGGAAGAGTCTAGGAGAAGGGCGCTCGAGATACTGCAGGGCGCCTCCGGCCTCGTAAAGGTGAAGCCGAAAACGCTCATAATGACGCTGATCTCGGCGCTTATAGCCGCAATAGGGCTTGTGACCAACAACACTGCCGTGATAATAGCCTCGATGCTTATAGCGCCCTTCATGAGCGTCGTCTTGGGGGCGGCGATAGGCCTCTCCATGCCCCACAGGGAAGTAGTGGTGGACGGGGAAAAGAGGAGGGGTGAGGAGCTCTTCAGCGAAGGCCTACGCAACATCGTCGTCCTGACACTGGCCAGCCTCGCCCTCGTATGGGTGACCGTGAAGATAGCGTCCTTCTTCGTACCCATAGTGCCCGGCAGCGAGATAATGGCCCGCTCTAGACCCAACTTCTCCGACCTTGCGATAGCCATAGGCGCGGGCCTCGCCTGCGCCGTGAGCTACGTTGGCGTGCTGGAGTTTTCAGGCCTTATAGGGGCGGCTATAGCTATCGCCCTCATCCCGCCGCTAGCTACCGTCGGGATAGGGCTTGCTATCGGCAGGCCCGACATAACGCTGGGATCCTTCTCCCTCTTCTATATAAACACTATATCTATAATACTGGCGTCCATCCTCGTCATAAAGCTCTACATAGTGTACCCCGCAGTCGTCTACTTCTTCAGCAACCTGCAGGCTAGGGCCGAGAACGCGCTGGAGTTCATAGTGGAAAGCATACAGTTCTGGATAGACGTCACCTTCGGCTTCCACGAAGGCTTTACGGAGGAAAACATAAAGTACAACTTCCTGAGGCTTATCAGGCTATTAGCCAAGTTCATCTTCTTCCCAGTACTCGTCGTAGCGGGCTACGCGGTCCTGATGTCCTCCCCGCTGCCGCTGCTCCTTTCCAAGGCCGCTATAGGGCTCCTAAGCCTAGCCTCCAGGGCGACCCTGTTTACCTCGTACAGGCTAGACCTGGTACTCTCCCTAGCGTTTCTAGCGGCAATGGCTAACTATACGGCAAGAATACTTAGGGGGTGTAAAGACTGCAGGGGAAAATTCCTAGCGGTAACAGCCCTTTTCTGGATCACTTCCTCGCTCGCGACCAGGATAATATACTTCCCGCGCTCTAACCTGGTGTTCTTCACGATACTCGTGGTATACGCGGTGGTGGTCTATAAGTGGGAGCACGTGAGGAAGAGGTGGAGCCACTACGTAGTGATAGGCTTCACCGTATTCACAATACTTGTTATATCCCTCCAGAGCATCGAGGTATACCAGGTCAGCATGGTGGCACAGAAACTCAGCTCTGAGAGCCGCGTGGTGGCCGATACGGTCGCAATATTCTTCGGCACAAGCCCGGACAACGTGACCACGACGGTCGTCCAGGGCAGGAACCCCCACCTACTGGTAAAGATATCCATGTCTGTGCGCAGTATAGATGATGTGAAAAAGCTTGCAGGAGCGTTGGATATACTTGAGGGCGCATTGAGGAGGTACGGATTTAGCGGTAACCAGGTTGAGGTGACGTTTACGCTTAAGCCGTAGCTACACGTTGAATACCTTCCTTCTCTTGGAGAAGTAGACCTTAATCACGTTTCCAACAGTCTCCACGCGGAATTTCGAGGAGACCTCCGATATAGCTTCACTTATCTCCTTGTCCTCGTAGCCGAGGGCGTATAGCTCGTCTTTTATAACTCTCCCTGTCCCTCCCATCTCGTCGCGCTTCGCCAGGTTAACTATAATATCTGCAAGCTCCTCAACCCTACTTCTACCCACGCGCCTCCACCGGCTTCGCCTATTGCAGTTATATTCATGGCAGGGCGGCTATAATGGTTTCTCGGCCAAGGGGGAGGGTAAGAAATATATTGTCTAGTCCTCCTATTATCTGGATTCTCCTCTCCCCGATTCCTTGGCCAAATTATTCGACACTTGGTGAAGGTATTTTCGACAAAGCTTAAATATCGTTCACGCTGCCCCCTTTCTGAGAAAAGAGAAGTGCAGGTGCCCCCCATGGTCGTCAGGATAATCTCCGTTTCGAACGTCTACGTGTCGCCCTCGCCCTCGAACTCCGCCAAGAAGTACATGCACGCCGCGGCCAACATAATAGCGGCAAACAACCCCCTCTCCCCCGCCATTGAATCCATTAAGGGGATCCTCGTCTTCGAGGCAGCTTCAAAGGTGCTTTTCTCTATAACAGGCGACGCCGCCCTTACAATAAATGGTAAAGAGGCAGAGCCGTGGCGCTCCTACACCTTGATGCCCGGCTCGAGGGTGGAGGCCAAAGGAAGCTTCTACGCCTCCTTCCACGGACTGAACGTGGAGACAGGGGGGTCTAGGGTGCCGTTAAGCCCGGGAATGATCCTCAACTGTAATACTGTCAACGGGGATTTTGGCGCCAAGAAGCTGCTCGCACTAAAGGTCCCGGTTACTATGAGGTTTGAGGCGCCCGACTGGAGGGACATGGTGAGGAGGCTGCAGAAGCATGTAGCCCTAGCTAGGGAGGCTGTGGAGAAGGGAGCAGAGCTTGTGAGGGTGAGGGTGGGGGGCAGGGAGTTCGAGCTCTGGGTTCAGGAGCTGGTTTAGAGGATAGGAGTTATAATCCTATTATTGTATTTTATGTAATTTTGTGTCCCGGAGGTGTCCACGGCTTTGAGAGATAAGATAGCCGATTTGCTTGAGAAGCGGAAGCGCGCCGAGGAGGGTGGAGGAAAGGAGCGTCTCGAAAAGCTGAGGAGCCAGGGCAGGCTTACGGCCTTCGACAGGCTAAGGATGCTAGTTGACCCCGACTCCTTCATACACTTCGGCCGGTTCGTTACGCATAGGGCGACGGGCTTCGGCATGGAGGAGAAGAAGGCGTACGGAGACGGCGTGATAACGGGGCTAGCGACGATCAATGGGAGGAGGGCCGCCGTATACCTCCAGGATTTCTCCTTTATGGGGGGCAGCGTGGGCGAGATGCATGCCTCGAAGATTGCAAGGACGATAGAGCTTGCCGTAAAGCTGGGGATCCCCGTAATAGGCATAAACGACTCGGGTGGCGCGAGGATACAGGAAGGCGTGGACAGTCTGAAGGGCTACGGCGATATTTTCTATAGGAATGTGATGGCGAGCGGCGTAGTGCCGCAGATAATGGCTATAATGGGGCCGTGCGCGGGTGGAGCCGTGTACTCGCCGGCCCTAGCGGACTTCATAATCATGACGAAGAAGAGCTTCATGTTCGTGACCGGCCCGAAGGTTGTAAAGGCCGCTATAGGGGAGGAGGTGACATTTGAGGAGCTAGGCGGAGCCGAGGTTCACGCCACGCGTAGCGGTGTAGCGCACTTCGTGGTAGAAAACGATGAGGAGGGCATTGAGCTGATAAAGAGGCTTCTCTCCTATCTCCCGAGCAACAACCTCGAGGATCCACCGTTCCAGGATACGGGGGACGACCCATTCAGGGAGGACGAGGAGCTAAACAGCATCGTGCCGGACGACCCGGTAAAGCCCTACGATGTGAGAGAAGTTATATCCAGGATATTCGATAGGGGCACGTTCCTCGAGGTGCACAGGTTCTTCGCCCCCAACGCGGTGGTGGGGTTCGCCAGGCTGGGGGGCCACGTGGTGGGCGTTGTTGCGAACCAGCCGGCCGTTATGGCTGGCAGCCTCGACATAGACTCTAGCGATAAGATATCCCGCTTCGTGAGGTTCTGCGACGCATTCAACATACCGCTGGTCACCCTGGTGGACGTGCCCGGCTTCCTCCCCGGCACCCAGCAGGAGCACGGAGGCGTTATACGCCACGGCGCAAAGATAATCTACGCGTATGCTGAGGCGACGGTGCCGAAGATGACCGTTATTATGCGGAAGGCGTACGGAGGGGCCTACATAGCTATGAGCAGCAAGCATCTGGGCGCCGACTATGTCGCCGCGTGGCCGACCGCGGAGATAGCTGTCATGGGGCCTAGGGGGGCTATAGAGATAATATATAGGCGTGAACTCGCGAGAGCCGAGAACCCCGAGGAGTTCGTTAAAGAGGTGGAGGAGAAGTATAGGAGGGAGATAGCCAACCCCTACGTCCCAGCGGCCAGGGGCTACGTCGACGACGTGATACTGCCCAGCGAGACGAGGAGGATACTCTACAGCGTCCTCACCCATCTTCTCGACAAGAGGGAGAAGCACCCCAGGCCCCCCAGGAAGCACGGGCTTCCGCCCACATAACCCTTTACAGCACCTTCCCCATATTCTAAGGGTGTGTGGTGGACGAGATGGAGGGGATAGATAAGGAGAAGAGGATAGCTATACTCACCGCAGTATTCGCTTTTCTATCAATGAAGAGGCGCTCCAGAAGGCCCGGGGCGAAGACGCAGCTCAAGGCCTGGAGGCTTTCAAGGGCGATGTACGAGGATCCTATAGCCGGCTACTAGCGGCTGGTGGGCTCCCGTGAAAAAGAAGTTCCGGGTAATAATCGACGGCGAGGTGTACGACGTCGAGGTGGAAATCGAGGAAGGCGCGTCGCCCGTGGAGGCCCTCGTCTCAGCGCTCCAGACGGGTACTATTACGAGGGTCACCCCCCAGCCGCGTATACGGGGCGCGGTCACCGCGCCCATAGCTGGGCGCGTCGTGGACATCCTGGTCGGAGAGGGAGACTCCGTTAAGCCGGACGACGTCGTCGTAGTGCTTGAATCCATGAAGACCCAGGTGCAGGTCAAGGCGGGCGTGGAGGGCGTCGTAAAGGAGGTCTATGTGACGCGGGGCGCCGCGGTTAAGCAGGGGGATCCTCTCCTGAGGGTTGCGGAGCAGTAATATTTTCCTCCCCGCCGCTATACTACCTGTATGCCGCTGACTGTGGACGGCGTAGAGATAGAGAGGATATCGCACTCCGCCTTCAGGATAAGGGGTGGCGGCGTCACAGTCTACATTGATCCTTTCCACGTCGCCGGCATGCCGCGTGACGGCGACGTGGTTATATGCACCCACGACCACTTCGACCACTGCTCGCCCGATGACGTGAAGAAGGTCGCCGCCCCCTCGGCTATCATAGTGGCGAGCAGGAACTGCGCCGGCAAGGTGGGTAGGCTGGGCTTCGAGTACAAGCTCCTCTCGCCCGGCGAGTCCGTCGAGGTGAAGGGGGTAAGGATAGAGGCCGTGCCCGCCTACAATGTGGGCAAAAGGTTTCACCCGAGGGGGTATGGGGGGATAGGCGTCCTCGTCGAGATAGGGGGCATCACGGTATACCACGCCGGGGACACGGACTATATTCCCGAAATGGAGTCGCTTAGAGGGCGGGTGGACGTGGCGCTTCTCCCCGTGAGCGGGGTCTACGTGATGGATCCCCTGGAGGCTGCTAAGGCGGCTCAGGCCATAGCGCCGAGGGTGGCGGTTCCCATGCACTACGGCGACATAGTTGGAAACCGGGGGGACGCCGAGCGCTTCGCAAGGCTCCTCGAGGGTAAGGTGAGGGTGGAGATAATATAGCCGGGGCAGCTAGGAAAATGGGGGTAAAGGTTGGGCATGAAGCACCCCCTCTCCAAGAAGGTGTACCATATACTCGCTAAGCCCGAAGACATAGCCCCGAGGATAGTCGCTATGGGGGATCCGGGAAGGGTGGAGAAGGCCACCTGCCTCCTAGAGGAGCCACGCGTGGTGAACAGGCACCGCGGCTACCTCGTAGTGACCGGCAAGTATGAGGACACGCCGGTCACCCTGGCGACGCACGGCATAGGGGCGCCTAGCGCGGCCATAGTCTTCGAGGAGCTTGCCATGCTCGGGGCCAAGCTTATAATAAGGGCCGGCACCTGCGGCGCCCTGGATCCTAACGCTGAGGTCGGCACCATAGTTCTCATCGAGGCCGCGGCGTACGAGCGCGGGGGCACTATGGGGATGTACTTCGGCGACACCTCCTTCCCTGCTTCAGCTACGCCGGAGGTGGTGGAAGCCCTAGAGGACTCCCTGAAGAGCATGAGGCTCCGCTACATGAGGGGCGTAACGCTGAGCCACGACGCGTTCCACAAGGTGGAGGAGAACGCTGAGCGCTGGGCAAAGATGGGGGTAACCATACTCGAAATGGAGGCCGCCATACTCTACGGGCTAGGCAGGCTCCGCGGATTCAAGACGGGGGGACTGGCCCTAGTGGTCGACAACATGGTGCACGGCACCGAGCTGGAGGAGGGGAGAGAGGAGCTTGAGTTAAAGATGGTTGAAGCGGCGCTCAGAGCCGCCGTGAGGACGGAGGTATAGGCCGCGACGGGCGGAGAGGATAAGGGTACATGAGGGAGCGATACCCTGTCTACAGGAGCGGAGAAGCATGCTGCTATGTAAGAACAATCCCCGATTTTTTGGAGACCTATGACGGCAGGGCGTCGAAGTACTACTTCTGGCGTGGACGGGAGGGCAGAGGGTACAGGGGGCCTCTGCTCAAGACCTTCTGGGAGGCGCCGCATACCCCGCCGCTGGTGCCGCGCGTCGACGTGGAGGGTAGGCTGAGCGTCGTGGCCGAGAGGTACGGGGAGAGGCTCCGTGGGAAAACGGTCATGGCGGATTTCAGCGGGGGCAAGGATAGTACCGCCAGCCTGGTGCTACTCTCAAGGCTCCGCAGGCTCGTGGATTTCAAACTTGTGGCGGTGTACGTCCACATGCCGTACCTGGAGCCGCCGTCAAACATCGACTTCGTGGAGAGAGCCGCGGAGAGGCTGGGCGTCGAGCTGCTGGTAGTAGAGGCTGATAGAAGACGCCTGCTCTACTACTTGGAGACGCGCGGCCTGCCTCACAGAGGGTCGAGGTGGTGCACCTACCTTAAGACTAGGGCTCTCAGAGCCGCCAAGAAGGCCGTTGAAGCCGACTACGAGGCGAAGGCGGAGAGAATGAACGAGGCCGGGAAAAGGATGCGTAGGCTCGGCGAGATGAAGCGTAAGGACACATTCCTGGAAGGCCCAACTCTGAACATTGTGTACGACATGGAGGTGCTCGACGTCGCGGGTATAGTGGCGTCGGAGGGCCTCGTGCATCCAGACTACCTAGACGGCGTGCCCCGGGTCTCCTGCAAGTATTGCCCCTACAGGAGCCTATACGAGCTCTACGCCCACAGAACCGAGGTTGAAGACGAGGGCCTCATCCTAGACGTCGCCAGGAGAGAATGGTGGAGGCTCTACAGCCCCCGCCTGGAGTGGGACGCGTTCTGGGGACGCCACCTGTGGCGCTTCACCCCGTCCCTGGCGACCATGATCGCACGGGAAGACCCTGAAGGCGGAGACATGGTGGGCCTAGACGAGGCAAGGGAGATGTTTAGAAGCATGTGGCTGCATGCGGGCCTTTACTCCACGGGTAAACCCGACGGTATATTTTCTGGCGCCCCTGCTACTACACGCGATGGCTAAGATACTTTGGTTCAGGCTCCCGGGCTGGAGCCCGCAGCAGGCGGCGTACGCGGTGTACAGAGCCCTCGTGGGCGCCGGGAAAGGAGGGGTCGAGTACATGCATCCAGCGACCGTGAAGGTTAAGCGGGGAGGACTACTGCTCTGGGAGGGTGAAGCGACAATCACGGCGTACCAGCAGGGGGAGTACATCGGGCTTCGCCTGGACACCAGCGAGACGAGGAGCTTCCTGACAGGAGGGCTGCTTGGGAGGAGCAAGGCGAAGAAGGCTGAAAAAGAGCTCCTAGAGGCCATCTACAGGGCACTCGGCAGGCCTATAAGTATCTCGGAGGCCTAGCCGGGCAGTCCGGCAATATATATTTTTCTATGCCTGGCATTTGCAACCTGGTTCTCCAGGAAGAATACGCCATAGCCCTCGGGTATGCCCAGCTGGCCGCCGCTTACAGGGATAAAAATGCTCGTACCAATGAGTGTCGACCTTAGATGCGCATACGCGTTACCGGGGTGCTCCCACCCCTCGAGTGGGACGAGGCCCCATATAGCGTCCCTGTACTCCTCCGCTGCCTCCGAGGGTATAACCACCAGCGCCCCCGTAGATCCCTTAGAGAACACCACTACCACGCCGTCGCCCAGCTCCCTGGCTACACGCTCGACGACCCCCGTGAGCTCGAAGAGGGCGTTTGGGCCATGAGTCACTATCTCGTGTTCAACCATCAAGGGCTACCACCTCAACCATTATGCGCCGCCGCCCCGGGGCCTCGTTTAGGTCGAGCAGCACCACCTGCTGGAATGATCCGAGCTCTAGCCCCCCTCCGCGGACGGGTACTGCGACGCTTACCGGGAATATGCTTTCCCTGAGCAGATCCGGCCCCGGTAGAGAGTCGAGGAAGCGTTCAAAATCCCTCAGGAGGCGCGGCTCATACTCTATGGTGACTAGCCTGGTGTGCGGGGAAAGAGTGGAGGCTACCAGTATGCCCGACTCTACGCCGCCGGCCTCTTTCTCTAGTAGAGGGGTGACGTCGTAGGCCCCCCTGCCCCCGCTTTCAAGCTCCAGTATACGGGCCATCACTCCTATATCGCAGCTATACGGGATAAGGATTATGAAGGGTGTATGGGCGGAATACCTGGCCGAGGCGCTACTCGACGCCCTCGGCTACAGGCTGCTGGATAGGAGGCACGTCGTGGAAAAAGGCGGCGTCAAGCTTGCTGAGATAGACATACTCGCGGAGAAGGGTGGAGAGAGATACGCCGTTGAGGTGAAGTCTGGGAGGGTGTCGACAACAGACGTGAGGCAGGCCTACAGCAACGCCCAGCTAATAGGCGCAAAGCCCCTCATAGTGGCTAGAGGCTTCGCCGACGCCTCGGCTAGGGCCTACGCCGAGCAGCTTGGAGTAGAAGTCCTCCTCTACCCGGACTACCTGCTTGCCGAGCCCGAACAGCTCCACGCTGCCGTCGAGAAGGCTGTAGAAAAAGTGCTAGCTGAGGCCTTCGCCGTAAACCCCCTAGTACTCGGGGATGAGGATTTGGAGGCCGTGAAGGCGTTAGCCTTTTCCAGGAGCTTCGAGGAAGCCGCGCGCCGTCTCGGGGTAGACGCCGGCGAGCTCTCCGGGGTTATCGCCCGGCTAAGGGAGAAGGGGGCGATCACGGCGAAGGGCGGGTACCATTCGCTAAGGCTCCAGGCAGAACTCCTCTTCTTGGCTACTTTATGCGTTCGAGGACTATCGCGGGGCAGACCTTTTTGACGCCTTCTAGGCTACCTATCTCTTCTATTATCTTCATCATGTCCCCGTTGCCGCCAGCCCATATCTCGGTCATTATCATGTGGTCACCCGTGGTGAGGTACACGCTCTTAGTGTACTTTTTCTCGGCGAGTTTCTTCGCCACCTCTAGAATCTTGTCGGGTTCTGTGTCGACGCCGACCAGGGCCACGTTCTTGTACCCGAGCTTTAGGGGATCCACTATTACAGTGTATCCCTTAATTACGCCCTGGTTTTCGAGCTTCTTAAGCCTCTTCTTCACGGCGACGTCCGTTATGCCTATCTCGCGGGCTATCTCCGTGAAGGTGCTTCTAGCATTCCTCGTGAGTATCTCTATTATCTTTTTGTCTTTCCCGTCCAGAGGCATTACCATTACCCTAATCCAATAACCTGTAGTGGGATTAAAAACGTGTTATCCACAGCGTTATAGAAAAATATTTCAAGTGGACGTGTCGCCCAGTTATAAGTGTAAAAAATGTTTAAACGACGGTGTAGAGCTATAAACCGGCTTTACATTCATCCAGGGGCTCGATAGAAAAACTTAAATTATGACCAAGTTTTATCAAGCGGATAAGCCATGGACGCAAAAACTATGGCCGCAGTACTCCTGATAGTAGGCCTCTTAGTGGGCTTCGCGGCCGGCTACGTTTTCGCTCCACCCAAGATCAAGACACAAGTAGTCTATAGGAACCAGACGAAGGTCGTGTACAGGAACCAGACCCAGACCGTAGTCCAGGTTAAGGAGTACAAGCCAGACATAGTGGTGAGCTACAGCGGCGCCACGCCGCCACCCGAGAAGCTAGTAGGCTTCTCTAACATAAACCCCGCCTTCTTCAGCAATAAGAGCGTAGACGCGCTCCTGCAGGCTGCGAAGTACGAGACCAACCCCGTCATCAGGGAGAAGCTATACAACGTTATCCAGGCGATCTCGAACTACGAGGTTCCCATGATATGGCTTGGCCAGGCGAAGGCTAGGAGGCACTACTGGAGCTGGATGCACTTCCCGTTCTTCAACCCGGTTCTGGCCGACAACCAGTGGCAGTTCGTAACGAAGGATCCCAACGCCCCCAGGCCTAACGAGGTGGACGTCGGAGACATAGGTGAGCCCGAGAGCCTGGACCCTGCACAGACCTATGAGACCGCCGGCTGGGGCGCCGGTATACAGCTGTACAACAGGCTCGTCTTCTACTACGGCAACGACTCGAAGAACGTTGTCCCCGAGGCCGCGTATGCGTGGGCTATGAGCAAGGATGGAACCAAGCTCTACTTCGCCATAAGGAAGGGCCTCGTCTTCTACGACCCGTGGGACAAGAAGACGTTCGACATGACGCCCGAGGACGTAGCCTACAGTATTAACAGGATTATAGAGTCCGCCAACTACGAGAAGGTGGACTACCCTGAGTGGATAATCAGCGACTTCGTGAAGAAGGCCTACGTGATAAGCGAGAAGGACATGGAGGCCGCGTTGAAGGAGGGCCTCGTGGCCCCGATCCTGGGCAAGGAGTATACTATAAACAGCATGGACCAGTGGATAAACCTCTTCAAGGAAAAGTTCAGCTACGTGCCGTGGCACAAGGCTAAGACCGAGATAGCCGGCTACGTCGTGATAGAGCTTAAGAGGCCGTACCTGGCCATCATGAGCTGCCTCGCCACCAACGTCGGCAGCATAGTAAGCGAGAAGGCCGTGGCGCTGCACAACAGCACCAAGGATCCGCTTGCGCTCAAGTGGTACAACGAGCACCCTGTCGGCACCGGCCCCTACTACCTTGTCAGCTGGACGCACAACCAGGAGCTCGTCTACGAGGTGAACCCGTACTACTGGGGTGAGCCCAAGCCCACAATCAAGAAGTGGGTTATCAAGATAATACCCGAGGAGGAGTCGAGGATACTTGCCCTCCAGAAGGGCGACCTCGACTACGGCGTCGTCTCGCCGCAGAGCGAGGACAAGATGGAGGGCAAGACGCTCCAGTACAACGGGAAGACGTGGAAGTTCCTCATGCCGTGGATGGGCGGCACCTTCGACATAACGCACATCTATCTGAACAACAAGAAGGAGCCCTTCAACAACCTCTACGTGAGGCAGGCCCTCGCCTACGCGACGCCCTTCGAGTTCATAATCAAGCAGGTCTACAGGGGCCACCTCATGCCCGTATCGGGTGTGATCCCGAAGGGCATGCTCGGCTATACAGACAACGTGCCGCTGGACTACTGGAAGACCATGAGCGAGGAGCAGAGGATAGCTAAGGCCAAGGAGCTGCTCAAGAAGAGCGGCATAGACCCGACCAAGTACACTATAACCATAATCTACAACCAGGGCAACAAGCCCAGAGAGATGATTGCGACGCTGCTCCAGAACGAGTGGCAGAAGCTAGGCTTCAAGGTGAAGGTCCAGACCTTCAGCTGGCCAACATACCTTAAGAAGATCACAAACGGCGACTACGACGTGGCCATACTCGGCTGGGCGCCAGACTACGCAGACCCCGACGACTACGCCTACCCGCTCATGCAGGGCGGCTGGCACTTCGCCACGGTCAAGGTTGCGGGCCTCGCCGTAGCGAACGCTAAGCCCATCGAGATGGCCGGCGTGAAGCTGCTCGTAGGGCCTGCGCCCTAAGGGGCGCTGCAATACAACAAATCCCTTTTTTCCTTAAGGAATTAGATGCAGGGTGTTTTTATATGGGGGATTTTAAGTACTACATCGCCCGGCGCCTGCTCACGTTTGTGCCGACCCTGCTGGGCGTGATAGTTATAACCTTCATTATATCCCACCTTGTCCCAGCATTGCCCGCTAAGGGCGCCTTCGCCAGGCACATGAACCCGCAGACCCTCGCATTGATCAAGAAGATGTACCACCTAGACCAGCCGTGGTACATCCAGCTCTGGCTCTACATATGCGACCTCTTCACGGGCAACTGGGGGACGTCTATAGTGACGAGCAGGCCTATACTCAAGGAGCTTTCAATATACTTCCCTGTCACCTTCCAGCTGGCCATCCTGGGCGAGTTCTTCATCCTGGTCGCGGGGATCCCCCTCGGCATAGCGGCCGCTATGAGGAACAACACGAAGCTCGACCAGGCCATACGCGTGCTATCGGTGATAGGCTACTCCGTGCCCTACTTCCTACTAGCCATAGCCTTCCAGATGATATTCTATTACTGGCTCGGCTGGCTACCCGGATTCGGACTGGGCCGCAAGCCCAGGGTCGTCTACACCGGCATGTACCTCTTCGACAGCATTCTATGCGGCGACTGGGGCGCGTTCGTCGACAATTTCCTCCACTTCCTCCTGCCCAGCATCTCGCTCGCCACGCCCGGCGCCGCGGTCATCGCCAGGCTGATGAGGGGGAGCCTTCTCGACACGCTCAGCGCCGACTTCATAGACTACTGCCGCATGAAGGGGCTCCCCGAGAGGGTGATAATGGTTAAGCACGCCTTGAAGAACGCTATAATACCGATCATCACGGTTGCGGGCCTGCAGTTCGGCGGCCTCCTCGGGGGCGCAATAATCACGGAGACGATATTCGCCATAGCAGGCCTCGGCCGCTACCTGGTGGTCTCAACCTACGCCATGGACTACCCGGTCATAATGGCCGGCACCTTCCTGATAGGCCTCGTCTACCTGATAGTCAACTTCGTGGTCGACCTCCTGTACGCCTACGTTGATCCGAGGGTGAGGCTAACATGAGGCTGCCGTCCTTCATAGGGGAGCGCTACCAGAAGTGGCGCACAAGGAACGAGTCCAAGATAAAGGAGTACGGCCTCATGCTCTACGCCTTCCGGCGCTCCGCCGTCTCCGTTGCAGGGCTAATAATGGTGGTCGTCTTCGTTATAATCGGGGTACTCGGCCCACTGCTTCTAGACGGCATAAAGGCCTTCGTCGCCTTCCTTTACCACCAGGCGGTCGTGTCCTCGATGCCCAGCTTCAACGCGTTCCAGTACTCCTACGACGTGCTCCAGCCCCCCTCCTGGAAGCACTGGTTCGGCACCGACGAGTACGGTAGGGACCTCTTCGCAAGAGTGCTCCTGGGCACCCAGATATCCCTCTCCTACTCCGTCGTCGTGCTCGCGGCCGGCATACCCATAGGGGTTGTTCTGGGCCTCATAGCGGGCTACTACGGCGGCGCGGTGGACGAGCTGATATCCAGGGTCACAGACATGTTCCTGGCCTTCCCGGCGCTCGTGCTCGCGATGGCGCTGGCGGCCAGCCTGGGAGCCGGGCTCCAGAGCGCGATGATCGCGATGATAGTGGTATGGTGGCCGGGCTACGTCCGCCTCATACGGGGCCAGACCCTCTCGATAAAGGAGAACCAGTTCGTCGAGGCGGCCCGCGCAGTGGGAATGAGGGACATAAAGATAATCCTGAAGCACGTGCTGCCCCACGTCTTCACTCCGCTCATAATCTTCGCGACCCTTGACATGGCGGGCGTCATACTACTCGGCGCAGGCCTCAGCTTCATAGGGCTCGGCGCCCAGCCGCCGACGCCGGAGCTGGGCAGGCTAGTCTACGACGGTCTACAGTACCTCCCAGAGAAGTGGTGGTATTCCCTGATACCCGGCTTCATACTGTTCCTTATCGCCCTCGGCTTTAACCTGCTGGGCGACGGGCTTAGAGACGTGTTCGACCCCAAGTATAGGAGGAAGCTCGAATTCAAGGAGAAGTCGGGTAAGAGCGGCAAGGAGGGTGGTGAGTAGTGGTGAACGATGATATAATCCTCAAGATAGAGGACCTCTACGTAAACTTCTACACCTATGCGGGGGTAGTGAAGGCTATCGACGGCGTAAACCTGGAGGTGAGACGCGGGGAATGCCTAGGCCTCGTCGGGGAGACGGGCTGCGGAAAGTCTGTGACCATGCGCTCAGTGCTGCGCCTAATACCGCCTCCCGGGGAGATAGTTAGGGGAAAGATATGGTTTAACGGGGTAAACCTTCTAGAGCTGCCTGAGAGCGAGATGAGGAAGATCAGGGGGAACAAGATAGCCTACATCGTGCAGGAGCCGAGCGCGGCCCTCGACCCCCTCTACAGGGTCGGCTACCAGGTAGCTGAGCCGATGGTCTACCACGGCCTAGTCGGGAGCTTCAAGGATGCCTGGAGGAGAGTGGTTGAACTTTTCAAGCAGGTCATGATGCCCGAACCCGAGGAGCGTGCAAGGGCCTACCCCCACGAGTTGAGCGGGGGGATGAAGCAGCGTGTGGTGATAGCGACCGCCCTGTCGGGTGAGACTGAGCTCCTCATAGCCGACGAGCCGACCACGGCGGTGGACGTCACGATACAGGCCCAGATTATGGATCTCCTCAACAAGCTTAGGGAGGAGAGGAACCTCACGCTGATACTCGTAACCCACAACCTAGGCCTAGTGGCGGAGATGTGCGACCGCGTGGCCGTGATGTACGCGGGCAATATAGTTGAGCTGGCGCCGACCGAGGAGCTCTTCAAGAACCCACTACACCCCTACGTGAAGGGGCTACTGGCCGCGGTGCCCAGGATAACCGCCGGGAAGGACGTGGTCTTGAAGCCTATACCCGGCTTCGTGCCAAACCTTATCTACCCGCCGCCGGGCTGCCGCTTCCACCCGCGCTGCGACAAGGCCATGCCCATCTGCAGGAGGGAGAAGCCCGTAATGAAGGAGGTGGCGCCAGGGCACTGGGTTGCCTGCCACCTCTACGACAAGGTGGGTGGTGGAGATGAGTAAGCCGCTTGTGGAGACGAGGAATCTTAGGAAGCTGTTCCCTGTGAGGAAGCTCTTCAGAACCCTTGGCTACGTGCACGCAGTCGACGGTGTAAACCTGACCATAAGTAAGGGCGAGACGCTAGGCCTGGTGGGTGAGTCCGGCTGTGGCAAGACCACGCTGGGCAGGCTAATGCTGGCCCTCATAAAGCCTACCTCCGGAACCGTGCTCTTCGACGGAAAGGACATCTTCAAGCTTAGGGGCGGCGACCTCCTCGAGTTTAGGAGGAGGGCCCAGATAGTGTTCCAGGACCCGTACTCGTCCCTGGACCCGAGGATGATGGTCTTCGACATAGTATATGAACCAATCCAGGTTCACAGGAAGTACTTCGACATCGACAACCCGGAGGAATACGTCGTAGGCCTTCTAGAGAAGGTGGGGCTTAAGAGAGAACACCTCTACCGCTACCCCCACGAGTTCAGCGGAGGCCAGAGGCAGCGCATAGCCATAGCCAGAGCCCTGGCGCTCCAGCCGGAGTTCATCGTACTCGACGAGCCCACGAGCGCCCTCGACGTCTCAGTCCAGGCGCAGATACTCAACATGCTCAAAGACCTGCAGAGGGAGATGGGCCTGACATACCTCTACATAAGCCACGACATAGCGACCGTCAAGTACATGAGCGACCGCATAGCCGTCATGTACCTAGGCAAAATAGTGGAGCTTGCCGACGCGCAGGAGCTCTTCGAGAAGCCCCTCCACCCGTACACGCAGGCCCTGCTGAGCGCCATACCGGAGCCCGACGTGGAGGCGAAGAGGATGAAGAAGAGGATAATACTCAGGGGGGAGGTGCCTTCCCCCATAAACCCGCCGCCGGGCTGCCGCTTCGCTCCCCGCTGCTTCAAGGCCATGGACAGGTGTAAGGTGGAGGAGCCGCCTCTCATAGAGGTTGAGAAGAACCACTGGGTTGCCTGCCACCTCTACTCGTAGGAGTTCAAACCAGCGTTTTTTCTAATCCACTTCCTATATCCTGGATCCCTGCTGTAAAGTGCGTTGAGCACACCGCTCTTGCGGGGCTTATCTACAAGCTCGTATATCACCACGCCGCCGCTCTCGACGACGGCTATGGGCATGTATATCCTCTCCACATCCTCCGACACGTAGCTGGGCTCCGACGAGAACCCGAGCTCCTTCTCGAAGAGGCTTAGCAGGAATTCCAGCGCGGAGGCCCTAGCGGCGGCCTCCTCTAGGCCGGGGTTTATGCGCCTAGCCCCGAAGAACATCTGCGCGGCCATGCTCTTCGCCGTGGCCCTCGCGTGCTCCACCTTCGCCATGTAGAGGCCTGAAAGCTCGCGCCTAACCTCGCTGACCATCCTCGCGTAAAGCCCTATAAGATCCTTGTTGCTTCTCTCAGACCCCTCGAGGATCGTGCCAAGCCAGGGCTCGGCTTCAACGACCTTTTTCTTCAAGAACGCGTTCCTAACCGTAAAGGCCAGGTTCTCGGGCTTCTCCACGTAGAACGCCGCCTCGTCGAAGAGCCCACGCCTCTCGCCGGGCTCGGATCCATACTCTATGAGACGCAGCGGGGCTAGGAGAACCCTGGCCCCGTTCCTCCTAGCCCATTTCTCAACCTTATCGCGTCTACCATAGAGGGAGCCCAAAACCTTCACCACACACACCTCGCGGGACATGGAATACGCGTTCTACCTAAGTAGAAAATGGTATCAGAACACTTATTCATACTCACTCCCTAATACTAGGGGGCACGGGCTTGAGCTGCGAGGATAAAACACACCTCTACGACCTGCTCACGGCCTGCAAAGAGCTGGTCAGGACGGGCTGGATGGCGAGGGGCGTGCCGCCAGCCATAGGGGAGAGCGTAGCCGAGCACAGCTGGGAGGCGGCGATACTCGCATACATCCTGGCCGAGGAGTTGAAGAAGCGGGGCGCGGCTATAAGCTCTGAGAGGGCGGCGGTTCTAGCACTCTTCCACGACATCCTGGAGGGCCTCACGGGCGACCTGCCAAAATACTCCTCAGAGAAGCTGGGCTACGCGGCGCGCCGCCTCCTGGAGAATAAGGCGCTCGGAGACGTCTGCCTCCTAGGCGGGGAGGAGGTAGTTAAGGAGTGGATGGATGCGCGAACCGTGGAGGCCCGGATCGCGAGGCTAGCCGACTATCTCTCCACGTACCTACAGGCTCGCCGCTACCTGGCCGCGGGCTACCCCGGCGTGGAGGAGATACTCGAGTCAACTAGGGACGCGGCCGAGAACCTGGCTCGCCTCCTAGGTCTCCAGGAGCTCCTCGAGAAGATAGTTAACAGGAAGGGCTAGACCCTCCTCCTAGCCGCTATCCACACGGCCAGCGCCGCCAGCGCCATGGGGACTATCACCATGAGGGCGGGGAGGTTTCTGTTCAGGAACACCTGGACTCTATACCCCCAGTCGACCTTTTCCTCGTAGACGCCGCTGCTCCACGCCACGGGGATGCTAGAGACACTGATGGGGTAGCTCTGAGGCGCCGCCTCCTCCACGTATATCTCTACGGGCTCTTTCTCCACGAAGAGGGGGTTGATTCTCCTGACGTCGGCGGCTCTCCTCCAATACTTCGCCCAGTAGCCTGAGGCGTCCAGTACTTTTATCTCGAGGCTTTCGCCGCAGCTCTGGGAGAGGCAGAAGGCGCGCCCGCCGTCTATTATAGCGCCGCCCCCCGTTATGGAAAGAGGCCTAGCCCCTCCGTCCAGCGGGAATAATACGTGGCCCTTACATGAGTACACCGTAAAGCCTCCGTTGAGGCTCGCAGAGTACATGTACTTCAAGGCCTTTTCCCCGAGGCCACCAGTGCCCAGAAACACCACGTGGCCCCCGCTCACGTAGATGCGGTCGGCGTGGCCGTCGCCCGTGAACGCCGAGGTATACGCCTCCCACTCATCCCCCCTATCAACGACTATCAGCGCCTGCGACTTTTCACCACCGGTTGAGCCAGCGACAACCACCCCTCCTCCGACGATCTTAGCGTCAGACACAGTATCCTCCCCCGACGTATCATATGCCCATGAGGACTCCAGTCTCAGCCCTCTTCCGAGCCTAACCACGAACACCGCGCTCTGCGCTACCTCGTGGCTCCACGTCTCCCCCACCACTATGAGGCTCCCCCCGTTTTCTAGGAGGACGCTTGGGTAGTCGTCGAACTCCCTACTACCGAACACCTCTACCCTCTCAACTCGCCCCGCCCGGATGCTTGCTACTAGGCAGTCGCTCTCCCTGGTCACCGCGCTCGTATTCACGCCGGCCGAACTCTTTACAAGCGTCGCGGCTACTATGAGGGAGCCGTTCTTCAGGATCGCATCGCCGCCGTATAGCTCAGCCCCCCTGGCGGCGACGAGGAAGACGCGTGGGCTGAGCCCCGGGCCTATGAGGGCGTACACCGCGGCCATTCCGCCGTGTCTCCACGTGGAGCCCACGGCCACGGCGAGGCTCTCGTTTATCCTCTTAACCCTAGTGGCGACGCCATAGGGGCCTAGCACATATACCCGCGCCTCGCCGCTCTTAATGTAGCCTGCAACGGGCACCTCGACGTAGCCCCTCTCGATGTACCCCGCGAAAACTATGACACCGCTAATCCTCTTCGCGTCGAGGACGTGCAGCCTTCCCTTGGCGGTGGGAGGGGCCCCAGAAGTGTAGGAGGCCTGCAGGGCTATGAGGAGGACGAGCAGGGCTAGTGCCCCCGTTTTCCTCATGATTTATCATTGCAGCTTACTTGGACGGCGGATTTATCTGTGCCGTTTCGGGGAGCCGCTACATATATACTGTGGTGGACACGTTGTAGCCTCACGGCCCGCCCGTTAAAGTATTTTCACTCTAAGCCGCCAGATAATAAATATAAAGCAGTCGCCTATCCATTTCTCTTGTATGAAAACCAAGCTTGCAGTTCTAGTGATAGCGCTACTTGTGGCGTCAATCGTGGCGCCACTAGCCTTCGCGCAGCCCAACGCGCCCAACGGCCCATGGGTGGACGAGGTAGTCTTCTTCGCTGAGAAGGACAGGGCGAAGGCGGTCGACATGCTCAGCAAAGGCGACATGCACCTCTACTTCATAGACGTCAGCGACCCGCAGATATTCCAGAAGGCAAAGGCCGACCCCAACATCAACTACAAGTTCGCCTACGGCCTCTACTACGAGCTAACATTCAACCCCGTAGGCCCCGTCTTCAAGAACGGCGAGTTCAACCCGTTCTTCGACCCCAAGATAAGGGAGGCCATGAACTACATCATCGACAGGAACTACATCGCTAATGAGATAATGCAGGGCCTCGCAGCCCCAATGTACGTCCCCATAACCTACGCCTCAGTCGACTACGCTAGGTTCATCGACGTCATAAAGAGCCTCGAGATAAAGTACAAGTACAACTTCGAGAAGGGCAAGGAGATAATCTTCAAGGAGATGATGAAGCTCGGCGCCGAGTACAAGAACGGTAAGTGGTACTACAAGGGCAAGCCCGTGGTGATCCACTTCATCATCAGGACGGAGGACAAGAGGAAGGAGATAGGCGACTACATCGCCAGCCAGCTCGAGAAGCTCGGCTTCACAGTCGACCGCATGTACAAGACCAGCAGGCAGGCGAGCCCGCTCTGGCTCTTCGGCAACCCGGCCGACGGGAAGTGGACGCTCTACACCGGCGGCTGGATACAGACGGCCATCAGCAGGGACGACGCAGGCAACTTTGCCTTCTTCTACACCCCGCTCGGCATACCACTGCCGCTCTGGCAGGCCTACAAGCCGAGCCCCCAGTTCTACGAGGTGGCCAAGAAGCTCTATGAGAACAAGTTCAACAGCATAGAGGAGAGGAACCAGCTCATGACAAAAGCCCTCATCATGGCCCTTCAGGACTCAGTGAGGGTATGGCTCGTAAACCAGAAGGCACCCTTCCTACTCAGGAAGGGCGTAGAGGTGGCCAGCGATCTCAGCGGTGGCTTCGCCACAAACATGTGGAGCAGGACTATCAGGTTCACTGGCAAGGTGGGCGGAACCATTAAGGCCGGCAACAGCGAGGTTCTCGTAGACCCGTGGAACCCTGTCGCGGGCAGCGACTGGGTATACGACACCGTCGTTTACCAGGCTACTAGGGACTTCGCGACCCTGCCCAACCCGTACAACGGCCTCCCCGTGCCCGACAGGATGCTCCACGCCACAGTCTACGTGCTCAGCAACTACTCTACGCTCATAACTAAGAGCAGCGACTGGCTCGACCTCAACTTCGTAGACAAGATAACCGTGCCCAGCGACGCCTGGTACGCATACGACCCAGTTAACGACAAGATAATCACCGCCGGCGAGGCCAACGTGACCGAGGCCAAGGTCAAGGTCGTCGTAAACTACGGCGACGTCATAGGCAAGGTCAAGTTCCACGACGGCACCACGATGACGCTCGCCGACTGGCTCGTCGGCTTCCCGCTCACCTTCGCCAGGGTCAACCCGAAGAGCGGGCTTTACGACGAGGCTGCTGTAGGCCCGTTCCAGTCCTGGAGGAAGAACTTCGTGGCTTGGAAGATAGTCAGCGTGCACCCGCTGATAATCGAGTACTACATCAACTATATCAACCTGGAGGCCGAGTTCATAGCCGACTGGGCCGCTGGTTACCCGGCGCACCCGCTCGAGATGATGGCCATAGGCATAAAGGCTGACGCGGAGCACAAGCTCGCCTTCAGCGCCGACAAGGCGGACAAGCTGAAGGTTGAGTGGATGAACTACATAGGCGGCCCGAGCATACCCGTGCTCAAGCAGATGCTCGACGAGGCCAAGGCCGAGGGCTACATACCCTTCAAGGGCTTCCTCGGCAAGTACATAACCGTCGACGAGGTGAAGCAGAGGTACCAGAACCTTGAGAACTGGTTCAAGGCGCACGGCCACTTCTGGGTAGGCGACGGGCCCTTCTACCTCGACAAGGTCGACTACAACGCCCACCAGGCGGTCATAAAGGCATTCAGGCAGTTCATCGACAAGGCCGACCGCTTCGCCGGCTTCGTGGAGCCCATGGTGCCGGAGGTGTCGATAAAGGCGCCTGACGTGGTCATATCGGGCCTCAAGGCGGACTTCGACCTCTCCGTGACCTACAAGGGCAAGCCCTACCCGATGGACAAGATGTGGTTCGTCAAGTACCTGGTCTTCGACAGCGCGGGCCAGATAGTCGCCAAGGGCGAGGCTAAGGCGGTCGCGGACGGCAAGTGGAAGATAGAGCTCCCGGCCAGCACGACCATAAACTTCGGCACGGGCAGCTACAAGCTGCTCGTCCTCGCCGTCAGCAAGGAGGCCATAGTGCCGTCCCAGGCGGAGCAGCCCTTCACCGTGACCAGCCAGATGGCCTACATCAAGGGCCAGGTGGCGCAGATACAGTCCAGCCTGCAGGCCAAGCTGGGCAGCCTCGAGAACGGCATCACCCAGCTTAACAGCAAGGTGAGCACGCTCGAGGGCGAGATCAACGCCGTCAAGGGCAACGTGAACATCGCGATGATACTCGGCATAATAGGCATAATACTCGCCGCCATAGCCCTTGCGAAGGCCTTTAAGAAGAGCTAAACATTTTTTCCAAAACCAAGTTATTTTTACATTTGTCTATGTAAGCTTGGCTTGAGATATTCGTTTAAATATCCTGTAAAGATTTCTTTTCACACCTAACGCTGAAACGCGGGGTTGATATGTCCTTCAAGGGCTTTGTGAGATATACGGCCAGGAGGGGTATAGTACTCTTCCTGGTCGTCGTGGTCGCGATATACATCACCATAATCGTAGCCAACATGGGGGGCAAAATAGACGAGTTCGTCAAAGGCGATCTCTACCTCCAGATAGCACAGCAGGTCAAGCGTGACCCCCAGTACAAGAACCTCCCGGGCTCGGAGCAGGAGAAGATAATAAAGGCGAAGTACGAGCAGGAGATCAAGAGGCTGGGCCTCGACAAGCCGTTCTTCCAGAGAAGCCTGATCTACCTCAAAGACGCCATAACCTTGAACCTTGGGAGAGCCCTATACATGACGAGTGACAGCGGCTCCAAGCTTGTCAGGAACATTATACTTGAGAGGCTGCCGGCGACGGTTCTGCTATTCACCACGGCGATGGTTATAAACTTCTTCATACACCTCTTCCTGGGCCTCTACCTCTCCAGGAACTACGGCAGCCTCTTCGACAAGATAGTCATAGCGCTCGCGCCCACCTCGACGATCCCCGGCTGGTTCTACGGCATCTTCCTAATACTGATATTCGCCTCGTGGCTCCACGTCCTCCCTTACGGCGGCCTCGTAGACGTGCCGCCCCCCACCGACCCCGTCGCCTACGCGCTCAGCGTGCTGAAGCACATGATACTCCCCCTCGCATCCTGGATTATCTCAGGCTTCTTCCTCGGCATCTACGGCACCAGGACGTTCTTCCTCATATTCTCAACCGAGGACTACGTGGAGGCCGCAAGGGCCAAGGGGCTCCCGGGTAGGCTCATAGAGCGCCGCTACATCCTCCGCCCCTCCCTGCCGCCGATAATCACCAACTTCGCGCTCGGCCTCATAGGCTCGTGGAGCGGCGCCATAATCACCGAGACCGTCTTCAACTGGCCCGGCCTGGGCCTGGTCACGTGGACGGCTATCCAGAACTTCGACACACCGGTCATAGTCGGCGTCACGGTGATCTACGCCTACCTCCTCGCGGTGACGGTGTTCCTGCTCGACATAGTGTACGGCCTCGTTGACCCGAGGATAAAGCTCCAGTAAGAGGTGGTATGTGTGAGCGAAGTTGGGATGGAGTACAGCCTTAAAGGAATACTCAGGGAACTGCTCTCATACAAGTCGGGTATAGCTAGCATAGTGATACTGGCGCTTCTGATAGGCCTCAGCGTCTACACCGTCGTCACGATCCCGCCCCAGAAGGCCATAGCCATGTGGAGGGGGGAGAACAACATGTGGATAGAGAACCCGAGGAACGCGGCGCCGGAGTGGATGGCCTTCTTCGTCCACAAGAACCTGCCCAAGACGTTTAAAGTGGCGAGCTGGGAGAAGAGCTTCGGCATAGTGAAGGCCGAGGCGCCGCTTCCCGGGACGAGCATCAAGAAGATACACATAGAGATGAGCTTCAACTACCCCTACGACGACTTTCCCAGCGAGGTGAACATATTCTTCAGGGCAAAGTTCAACGCGAGCAAGAACACTCCGCTCGTGAAGATATACTGGATAAAGCCCGACGGGACAAGGATACCTGTCACGGAGATGACCATGCGCGACCCCAACCAGATACTCTACGTCTCGGTCGACCAGCAGATTTACAATAACCTCGTCATGTGGCTCCAGAAGGAGAAGGGAATAACCCCCTACAAGACGGTCACGACGCAGCAGATACTCTTCGGCAAGATAACGCCGGCCATGGCCCAGGGGAAGGTGGACGTGGAGAAGGGCGCCTACAAGCTCGTCGTTGACGCGACGACCTACAACAAGGGGGACGACGTAGACCTTAAGCTCGTAGTCTATGGCACCGTGTACGGCATAGCCGGTACGGATCACCTGAGGAGGCCGCTAATTATAGCTCTCCTCTGGGGAACGCCGGTCGCTATAGCCTTCGGCCTCACAGCGAGCCTCGCCATCTCCATTATACAGCTCTTCATAGCCACTATAAGCGGCTGGTACGCCGGGATAATAGACAGCATTATCCAGAGGATAACGGAGATCTACATGATCATACCCTTCCTCCCATTCCTCATCATGATGGCCGCATTCTACAAGCTCGACATATGGACCATACTCGCCGTCGTCATTGTGCTCAGCATCTTCGGCGCCGGGATCAAGAGCACGAGGGCGCTGGTGATGCAGATAAAGGAGTACCCGTACGTGGAGGCCGCCAAGGCCTATGGCGCAAGCGACGCGAGGATAATAACGTTCTACATCATACCTAAGATCCTGCCGCCGCTCGTGCCCGGCCTCATAGGATCGGTGCCCGGCTTCGTCTTCCTCGAAGCCGCGCTCAGCCTCCTCGGCCTCGGGGACCCCTACCTGCCGACGTGGGGCAAGATAATAAACGACGCCTACAACAACGGCGCCCTCTACAAGGGCTACTACTACTGGATACTCGAGCCCTCATTCATGCTGATAGTCACAGCCCTCGCGTTCGCCATGCTCGGGTTCGCCCTGGACAAGATAGTGAACCCGAGGCTCAGGGAGATGTAAGTGGGTGAGCTGTATGGCCATGTTGGAGGTTGAAAACCTCAGGCTCTACTACGCGACAAGGAAGGGCGTCGTGAAGGCCGTCGACAGGGTGAGCTTTACCCTCGAGAAGGGCGAGACGCTCGCCATAGTGGGCGAGTCCGGCTGCGGCAAGAGCTCCATGGCGAAGGCCATCGCGAGGCTGCTGCCAAGGAACGTTCACACCTATGACGGCGTGATAAGGCTTGACGGGAAGAACATCATGGAGATGAGCGACGAAGAGTACCGCCGCGAGGTGAGGTGGAGGCAGATCTCCATGGTGTTCCAGGGGGCGCAGAACGCCCTCAACCCCGTCCTAAAGGTCGGCTTCCAGATAGCCGAGCCGCTCATGATACACGAGGGCGTGCCGAAGGAGGAGGCCCTCGCGAGGGCGCGTAAGGCGCTGAGGATGGTCGGTGTGCATGAGAGCTTCGCCGACCGCTACCCCTTCGAGCTCAGCGGCGGCATGAGGCAGCGCGCCGTGATAGCGATGGCTCTCATAACGAACCCCAAGCTCGTCATACTGGACGAGCCCACGAGCGCCCTCGACGTCATCACGCAGGCGAACATAATGAACCTGCTGAAGAAGATCAAGAGGGAGTACCAGCTCAGCTTCATATTCATCACGCACGACATAGCCCTTAGCAGCGAGCTAGCCGACCGCGTCGCCGTCATGTACGCCGGCCAGATAGTCGAGTTCACGGACGCCGACGAGTTCTACACTAACCCGAAGCACCCCTACTCCGAGAAGCTCATGGCGAGCGTCCCCACGCTCAGGAGCGAGAAGAAGCTCGAATTCATACCTGGCGCGCCGCCCAGCCTCCTGACCCCGCCGCCGGGCTGCCGCTTCCACCCGCGCTGCGACAAGGCTATGCCCAAGTGCCGCGAGGAGGAGCCCCCCGAGGTGGAGGTTAAGGAGAGGCACTACGTGAAATGTTGGCTGTACGCGTGAGGTGGTAGATGTGTCGAGCGACGGGTACCTGTTGGAGGTTAAGAACCTCAGGAAGTGGTTCGAGGTCAGGAGGGGCTTCTTCTCGAAGCCCCTCTGGCTAAAGGCGGTAGACGGCGTGAGCTTCGCCCTTAGGCCGGGCGAGGCCGTGAGCCTCGTCGGAGAGTCGGGTAGCGGGAAGACCACTCTCGGCAAGACTGTGCTGCTCCTGCACGAGCCCACTGACGGCCAGATAATCTTCAAGGGAGAGGACGTGACGCACCTCAAGGATAAGAAGAAGATGATGTGGTACCGCCGCGAGACGGCGCTGGTGCAGCAGGATCCCTTCGGCGCCATGCCTAGCTTCATGACCATATATAGGATCCTCGAGGAGCCCCTCATAGTCCACAAGGTGGGCGACAAGAAGGAGCGCGAGGAGATGATCTACCGGGCTCTTGAAGAGGTCAGGCTCACGCCGGTCGAGGACTTTGCGCCAAAGTACCCCCACATGCTCAGCGGCGGCCAGCTGCAGAGGGTCGCTATAGCTAGGGCCCTGATACTCGGCCCCAGCCTCGTCGTCGCGGACGAACCTGTCTCCATGCTCGACGCCTCCGTCAGGGTGGAGATACTGAACCTCATGAGAGAGATGCAGCAGAGGAGGAACATCACCTTCATCTACATCACCCACGACCTCTCGACCACGAGGTACTTCAGCGAGTGGATCTACATAATGTACGCCGGCCACATAGTGGAGCGCGGCCCCACCCAGAGGGTCATAAGGAACCCGCTCCACCCCTACACTAAGGCCCTGCTGGCAGCCATACCAGACCCGGACCCGGAGAACAGGAAGAGGTTCCGCGAGGTACCGCCGGGCGAGCCCCCAGGTCTCATAAACCCGCCGCCGGGCTGCCGCTTCGCTCCCCGCTGCAGCCGGGTAATGGAGAGGTGCAGGAAGGAGGAGCCCCCGGAGATAGAGGTCGAGCACAATCACTTCGTAAAGTGTTGGCTCTATGTCTAGCGGCAGGCTCAGGAGGGCAAAGATAGCGCTTTTTACCGGCTTCACCCTCCTCATGGTAGGCTTCCTGCTAAGCTTCTACTCTCTAAGCCTCATGGCGCCGAGCACGGGAGCCTCGGGCACGCTGGGGCCGACGGGCACGCTGCGCCTAGCCATAGAGGGCAGCCACGAGAGGGTGTACTACTTCATAAACTCCACGGGTAGGAGTGGAAACATAACCCTAACCTTCTACGACGGAGAGGGCAGGAGCGTTGGCGGGAAGACCCTGAAGATGGGCGGCGTAGAGAAGGGTAGCGTGCTGCTAGACCACAGGCCCAGCTACGCCGTGGCTAACTGCACCGAATGCCGGGGAGTCGAGGTGAGGCTATACTATACCACCTTCGACCCGGCGTACACTGCCACGCTCAGCATAGCCAGCGCGGCCGCGGCGATAGTTGGCCTAGCAGCGGCCTCCGTCGGCGTACACGTCTACATGAACGAGAAGGGCCTCTACGTGGACAGAAGAAAAAGGGGGAGGCCTAGCGGAGCCTCCGCATAGCAACCCTGGCGGCTATCACGAGGGGGTCCCACGCAGGCGCAAATGGAGGCGCATACGCCAGATCCGTGAAGAACACGTCTTTTACACTCGCGCCGTGGTAGAGTAGCGCGGCCGCCGCGTCTATCCTCGGCAGAACCTCGACGCCCACGGCCTGTACGCCTAGGAGCCTCCCGCTGTCGATGTCGGCGACGAGCTTCAGCCTGAGTACGCCGCCGCCCGGATAATACCCTGGCCTAGTCTTCGCCGATATGTGGACGCCCAGGGGGTTAAACCCGGCCTTTCTCGCCTGCTCCTCTGAGAGCCCCGTCCTCCCTATCTCCAGGCCGAAGACCTTCGTCACCGCGGTTCCCACGACGCCGGGGAACTCTATGTCCCCGCCTGCCATGTTAGTCCCAGCCACGTATCCCATCTTGTTCGCCGTAGGCGCCAGCGGTATCCAGTCCGGCTTCCCGGTAACCCTGTTGAAGGTCTCCGCCACGTCGCCTGCCGCGTAAACCCCCTCCATGCTGGTTCTAAGCCTCGAGTCGACCTTAACCGCGCCGCGTACACCTAGCTCTAGGCCCAGCATCTCGGCAAGCCTGGTGTCAGGCCTCACGCCCACAGCGAGTATCACGGCGTCCACGTCGTACACCCCCTTGTCGGTCACGACCCTCCTGACCCTACCCGACCCGTCGCCCACGAACTCTCTCACGGGCTCGCCTGTGTGCAGTTCGACGCCGTTGCGCCGCATCTCCTCCTCTATATGGGAGGCCATGTCCCCGTCCAGCGTCGGCATCACGTGGGGGAGCATCTCGAATAATACAACATCAAGCCCCCGCGCCTTGAGGTTCTCCGCCACCTCGACGCCTATATAGCCGCCACCCACGACGGCGACACGCCTAGCCCCCTCCAGCAGGCGCCTAGCCCTCTCAGCGTCCTCCAGTATACGCAGGGTGGCTATCCCATCCAGCTCGACACCCGGTATCGGGGGCTTAACTGGGCGGGCGCCGGTCGCCACGAGCAGCATGTCCCACTCCACTGTGAACTCTCCGTCCGGTCCCCGGGCGACGAGCCTCCCGGGCTCTAAGGCCACGGCCTCCGTCTCAGTGTATACCTCTATCCCCCTCTTCTCCCTAAAAACGCTGACCGGGTAGTGGATGAGCTTGTCGAGGCTCTCCACGAGCCCGCCGAGGTAGTACGGTATCCCGCATGCGGCATAGCTCACATACCTGCTCCGCTCGACGACCACAACCCTGGACTCTGGGTGGAGCCTCTTGATCCTCGACGCCGCTGTCATGCCGGCAGGTCCTCCGCCTATTACGGCGTAGGTTCTTCTTGCCATGCTCTCCCCTTTAGGAGAGGCCCGGCGGGTTAAACAGGTTTCCCCGGTACTATGGAGAACCCGTCCCTGAAGTAGCGTTCAACTATGCGTCCAGCAGCTTCTATCTCCTCAAGCCTAAACCCGTCCCTAAAGGCCTCGGCGCCGAGGCTCCCGGTTATCCCTTCGACCAGCGCGGCGGCCGCCGCGTAGAAGCCTATCCTCCTCCCAGCGGCAGCCTCAAGCGTTGTTACGCGGCCCCACTTCCTCAGGAGTCTCCTTGCGAGACCAAGCCTAGTAGCATACATGAACGTGCCGTGCTGGAGCACGCATCCACCCCTCCTTAGCTGGGCGCTACCAGAGAACTTCCCGCCGCGCGCCAGCACGTCGTTCGGCGCCTTGTACACCGCCTCAACACCCAATGCCTCGGCAGCGGCTACTATGCCGCCACATATCCTCCTATACGCCTCCAACGGGGGGCCCACCCAGTCTTCTGGGGCTACGAGGCTATAGGTTACCTCTCCCGCCTCGTCGTGGAAGACTGTTCCACCCCCGGTGGGGCGTCTGACCACCTCCACGCCTATACGTGAAGCATAGTCTAGATCCACGTCGCTGAGGGGCCTGAACCTGCCGAGGGTCACGGCGCTGGGGGAGAACCCGTATATTCTCAGCGCCGCCTCTCCCCGCTCAACGCATGAGCTGAGCAGCGCCTCGTCGAGCGCCATATTCCATACGGCGCGCCTGAAGCCGTCGTATATCAGGCGTAGCCTCAACACCATAATATATCAAGGCGTGCACCTATAATCTTACCGTGCACCCCCCTCCGCTCAGGGCATCGCAGGGCTCCCTGGGGCCGCCGAGCCTGGAGCCGCCCCACATACTCTACCTCCTCCAGGACGGCTTCTGCGCTGCAAGCTGCAAGTTCTGTGTACTGTCGAGGCTCAACCGCAGGGCTGGGAGGCTCGGCCGCGTAGAGTGGCCCAGAGTATCAGCCAGGGATCTCGAGAAGCTCGTGGGCCGATACAAGGCGGCGTGCATACAGACTATTATAAAGCCGGACTACTGGCGTGAAGCACTGGAGGCTGCAGCGTATCTCAGAGAGAGGGGGCTTAGCGTACGAGTCGCAACGCAGCCCGTCAGTCCGGAAGAGCTTAAAGAGGCGCGGAGCCTAGTGGACTACCTGGGGGTAGGGCTCGACGCCTTCTCCCCCAGGGTGCTCGTGGCTTGCGGTAAGCCGTAT
>Ga0256833_1000396_pt1 | contig 34819 bp, 34 predicted proteins | sample 356284metaG_FD_190535 | JGI IMG/M metagenome (GOLD analysis project Ga0256833, IMG submission 190535) | Hydrothermal vent microbial communities from Mid Atlantic Ridge, Atlantic Ocean - 356-284 | ecosystem: Environmental > Aquatic > Marine > Hydrothermal vents | place: Atlantic Ocean: Mid... | reverse complement strand
TTGCAGGGTTCTTTTTTTAGCATCGCACCCTACCCGTGTTTCCTGTTAGCATCGTACTCATGAAGATGCTACGTTTCCGCAGAAACGGCGAGGCGCAGTGGGGCTGGCTCGTGGGCGAAGCGCACGTGACGCCGCTGCGTCAGCTTGACGGTCAGCCCGCCGGAGAGGTTTTCCCCATCGGCGACGTGGAGGTGCTGCCGCCCGCCGACCCCAGCAAAATAGTCTGTGTAGGGCGTAACTACAGCGAGCACATCAAAGAAATGGGGAACAGCTTTGGTGAAGACCTGCCCAAAGAACCGGGCCTCTTCCTGAAAGCGCCCAACACTTTGGCGGCCTCTGGCGCGCAGATAGCCTACCCCAGCTGGAGTAGCGAACTGCACTACGAAGGCGAATTGGCGGTGGTCATTGGTCAGACCGCTAGTAAGGTTGCTCAAGAAGAGGCTCTAAGCTACGTCTTGGGTTACACCAACGCCCTCGACCTCACCGCCCGCGACAAGCAGAAGACTGACCTGCAATGGATTCGCGCCAAGAGCGCCGACCGCTTTTTACCCCTGGGGCCGCTGCTGGAAACGGAGATGGACCCGGCCAGCACCGTGGTGCGCACCTGGGTGAACGACGAGCTGCGCCAAGAAGCCGGTACGGAGCAGATGATATTCCCCGTAAGCCAGGTCGTCAGTTACGTTTCGAGTTTTATGACTCTAGAGCCAGGGGACGTGCTGCTGACCGGCACCCCCAGCGGCGTAGGCCCGCTGTCGCGTGGAGACCGCGTTCGCGTCGAAGTAGAAGGAATAGGCGCGCCGCTCGAAGTGACTATAGTTTAGCTATCCCACTTGGGCGTACTGCAATTGATACAGCTTGGCGTAATAGCCTCCGGCTTCCAGAAGTTGCCGATGGCTGCCTTCTTCGACTATCCGCCCCTTGCGGAAGACGATTATTCTGTCTGCTCCCTGAATGGTAGAGAGACGATGGGCGATGATTATCGAGGTTCGCCCTTCCATCACCCGTTCCATGGCCCGCTGGATCTGGCGCTCGGTTTCGGTGTCCACGCTGGCGGTGGCCTCGTCGAGGATGAGCAGGATGTCGGGATTGTGCAACACCGCCCGCGCCAGCGCAATGAGCTGTTTCTGACCGGTAGAGAGGCCGCTACCGCGCTCGCCTAGCACGGTCTGGTACCCCTGGGGCAGGCGTGCGATGAACTCGTGCGCACCCACGAAGCGGCAGACCTCAATGAGGCGCTCTTGGGGAATCGTCTGGTCGCCCAGGCGCAGGTTGAACTCTACGGTGCCGGAGAAGAGGAAGGGGTCTTGCAGGACTATGCCTATGGCGCGTCGCAGGTCGCGCTGGCGGTAGTCGCGCACATCGTGACCGTCTATGACGACGCGGCCCTTTTGCACGTCATAAAAGCGCGCTATCAGGCTGATGGTGCTGGTCTTGCCGGCGCCGGTGGCGCCTACCAACGCCACCTTTTCGCCGGGGCGTATCTCAAAGTCAACGTCGCGCAACACCCACTCCTCGTCGGCCACCTCTTCGCCGGGAGACTTGTAGGCGAACCAGACGTGCTCAAAGGCTATATCACCCACAAAACGCTCTACCGGCAGGGCGTCCGGCTTGTCGGCCACCTCTTCGGGGGTGTCGAGGAGGCTGAAGATGCGCTCGGCGGAAGCCATGGCCGCCTGAAAGATGTTGAATTTGTCGGACATGTCCTGGATTGGCTGAAAAAAGTTGCGGGTATAGTCCAGGAAAGCCACCAGCAGACCGAAAGTGACCGCGCCCTGTATAACCTGACCGCCGCCGTACCAGATGACGGCCGCCACCGTGGCTTCGCCCAGAAAACCAACCAGCGGATAGAACATCGAAAACCACCAGATGACGAGCACCCAGGCGTCGCGCAGCTCGCGGTTTACCTCGTCAAAGCGCCTTTTTTGCCGCTCTTCCTGCGTAAATATCTGGGTGGTCTCTACGCCGGAAAGGTTTTCTTGCAGGCTGGCGTTGACCCGCGCCAGCTTGAGACGCATCAGGCGATAGGCGTCGCGCATGCCAATACGGATCCTGGTCGTAGCCCATAAGACCGCCGGCATGACGACGAAGGCTATCAGGGCCATGCGCCAGTTGAGGTAAAGCATGAAGGCCATGATGCCCACCAGCATGAACAAGTCGGCCAGAAAACCCACCAAGCCGCCGGTTATGAAGTTGTTGATGGCGTCTACGTCAGAGGTGATGCGCGTCAGCAAACGTCCCACCGGGGTGCGGTCGAAAAACCCCAGGTGCAGGCGCTGGATTTTACGGAAAATGTCAGAGCGCATATCAAAGAGGACGTGCTGCCCCAGCCAGGCCAAAGCGTAAACCTGAACGTAGCGGGCGGCGAAGTCCAGCAGGCGCACCAGGATGAAGATGGCGCTGGCTATCAGAATGACGCGATAGCGTTCAGCCAGCGCGGTGGCGGCGCGCGGCACCAGGGCGTGGTCTATGGCGTACTTCATCACCAGCGGCAAAACGTTAGCGGTAAGCGTGGTGATGAACAGCGCCAGCAAGCCCACCGCCACGACCTTCCAGTACGGCAAGGTGTAGCGCAGTATGCGGCGCGCCAGACGGGGGTCGAAGGATTTGCGGAAGGCCTCGTCCTCGTACACTATTCCACCTCCTCCTGCAGACGCTGCATCCGCTCGAGCTCGGCGTAACGCCCGCCCGCCGCCAAGAGCTCTTCGTGGCTGCCTTCTTCAACCACGCGGCCCTCCTCGAGTACGACTATCCAGTCGGCGTGAGCCAGCGTAGAAACGCGGTGACTGATGAGAACCGTGGTTTGATTACCCAGTACCTGCCGCAAACCCGTGAGTATACGCGCCTCTGTCTCGGTGTCCACCGCACTCATGGCGTCGTCGAGTATGAGAACGTCGGGTTTGCCCGCCAGCGCCCGCGCCAGCGCCACCCGCTGCTTTTGGCCGCCCGAAAGGGTGACGCCGCGCTCGCCCAGCAGTGTCTGGTAGCCCTCGGGAAAACTCACGATGTCTTCGTGCACGCCCGCCAGTTTGGCGGCCCAGACGACCCGCTCCATGTCCAACCGCGGCAGCCCGAAGGCGATATTTTCGGCGATGGACTCGGAAAAGAGGAAGGGTTCTTGCTGCACGGCCGCCATTCCAGCGCGCAAGACTTTCAGCGGCAAGCTCTTCTGCGGGTGTCCGCCAATTGTTATCTCCCCCTCGTCGCACTCGATGATGCGCGGGATGAGGCGGGCCAGCATGGTCTTGCCGCTGCCGGTCTTGCCGGTCACCCCCAGGGTGCCGCCGGCGGGAACGCGTAGCGAGACGCCGCGGAGAATATGGCGCTCGCCCAGGCGCAGGTGAACGTCTTTGAAAACAATCTGCGGCTGGTAGCTTTTGATGTTGTAATCGGTTTCTGGCCCGTCGTGCACGCGCGCTTGCGCGTTAAAAAGCTCTTCCAGGCGACTCCAGCTGGTGACGCCGCGCTGCCAGAGGCTCATGACCCAGCCCAGCCCCAGCAGGGGCCAGGAAAGCTCGAGCAGGTAGGTATTGAACTGCACGAACTCGCCGAGGCTGAGGCCGCCGCGCACCACCATACCGCCCCCGAGCCATAGCACCAGCACCACCGCAAAGCCCATAAGCAGGCTCATGACCGCCCGCAAAGGGCCGTCAACGCGCGCCAAAGCCAGACTGCGGGCTATGTACTCGCGGTTGAGCTCTTGAAAGCGCTCGCTCTCGCGTTCCTCGATGGCGAAGCCTTTGACGACGCGGATACCCGAAAAGTTCTCCTGGGCGAATGTGCTTATTTTATCGAAGACTTCTTGGGCGGCGCGGTAACGTTTGTTGATTAGCGAGAGCAGGTAACGCAATATGAAGAAAACGGGGGGCACCACCAGCAACATCCAGCTAGCCAGGCGCACGTTAACGGTAAACATCGCCACCGCGGTCATAGCTACGAACCAGACTATGCGCCAGCCCATGTTCACGCCCGGACCCAGAAAGTCGCGGACGGCGCCCAGGTCGGTATTGAGCTTGTTCATCAGGTCGCCCACCCGCTCGCGCGAGTAAAAGTAAAAATCTAGGGTGATGAGCTTGTCAAAAAGCGCCTTGCGAATCTGGTACTCGATCTCGCGACTGGCGACTATGCTTAGCCGCCTCTGTGCCCAGCTGAGCAGGCTGACCACGACCCAGGTCAGCAGCAAATAGAGCGGCCAGCGCACGTAGGCGCCTTCACTCGCCTGCACCGCATCTATGGCGCGGCGGATGAAATATGGGCCGAGTATTACGCCCAGCTGCACCAACAGACCGAAGGTCAGCCCCAGCGCGTACTTCCACAGGTAAGGACGCGCGAACGGCGCCAGTCCCCGCAAGAAGTGCAATACTGACCGGTCAGTTTTCACGTCCTTCAATATAACCCCTTCGAGCAGCGACGTATCTAACCAGCAGCCATTATCCGCTGCACGGCTCCCGCCGCGTCACCGCCGAGAACGTAAACGGCATTGGCTTTGTGTAGCTGCGCCGACAGTTTGCGGGCCAGGCGTTCCACCGCCTGGCAGTGGTCGTCCACCAATAACAGGACGCCGCCCACGCGCCCCAGACGGCCCAGATAGTGCCCTGCGCCGACAAACTCTAAATCGTTGGGCAGGTCAACGTTGAGGGGCACGCGGGCTCCTTCTTCGCGCAGGCGCTCGGGGCTGGCGTCGGGAAGGGCAACCTTCCAACCGTAGCGCTCGGCGGCCTCCAGCACTTCAGGATAGAGCCGTTCGTCTTCTAGCAGGTGCGGCTGGGCGACCACGCCCAGAATACGCTCGCCGCGCGGCATGGCCGGCGGCTTGTAGGGCGTCAGAAAACGGCGGCTGCGCTCGATAGCCAGCCGCACTTGCTGAGGATTTTGCAAAAGCTCCTGACCAAGGCGCGCCGCCTCGCCCAAGGCGCCGCCGCCCAGTTCGGGGCTTACCCGCAATATCCTCGGCAGCCCCCCTATCTCGCGCTCAAGCATGCTGGCCGGGTCAACGATCCAAGGGCACTGGCCGCTGCCGCGCGGGCTATCCGCCAGCGCCGCGGGGAGCAACAGCGCCTCGGCCCCTTGCGCTTTCAGCTCCAGCGCGCGCGCCGCCAGCAGCCGCGCCGAGCGCGGCCAGGGCTCCTCTATGCGCAAAAGCGCCTCGCTAACGGGCAAACGCGGGCTCAATAACTGCACACCCAGCTCTTGCAGGTAAGGCCGCCAAAAAGGCAGGTATCGTTTACTCAGCCATGTATCCAGCAAGCCAATCCGCATAGAACCCCCACTCTACCACGCGACTACCCGCCTCGCTGCAGGTCGTCGGCGCGCAGCAACCAACCCTCGCCGCTCTCCGGGTCTACGTCCAGCACCAACCCCACGACGTCCGGCGGCAGAGCCGCAAATACCTCTTGCAGCTCCGGGTGCCAGTGGACTACGCCGTCGACCTCTCGCGCCAGCCGACGCGCTTTGGCGGCGCTGGAAAAAGCGTACATGAACCAGCCCTGATCGAGTTCGACCACCGCATAACTGACGCCCGCGCCCTTGCCGGCCTGAACTATAAAGTAAACCCCGTTCTCGCGCAGCGAATCGAGAACGTCAGCCACGGTTCCTCCAGCACTGGTAAAAGGCTTGCAGCAGCCTGCCGCCTACGTCCAAAGAGGCCGGGTCCACCCACTCGGCGCCGGTATGGGCGCCGCCGCCGCGGTATACCCCCAGCGTCAGGGCCGGTATCCCCTTCTCTACCGCCGCCGCCATGTCGGTAGAGCCGACGTTGAAGCTCGCTTCGAAACCGGCGGCTGTGGCGGCTGCACGCGCGCACTGCAGCAGCTCGGGGGTGGCGGTCCGGCCCGCCGGGCGCCTTCCCAATACCTCTTGCTCAGCCTCCACGCCCACGCTCTGCGCCGCCGCCATGGCGCTTTGCAGCAACTCTTCTTCAGCGCGCTGCAAAGCCTCCTCGGTGGTGGCGCGGATGTCTACCGTCATTCCCACCTCATGCGGTATGGCGTTGATGGCCTCGCCGCCCCAAACCTGGGCTACGCTGCGGCTCTGGTTTTCGTTGACAGGCAGTTTTTGCACGGCCTGGATGACCTTACCCAGCGCAAAAGCCGGGTTGGGGGCGGTGCGGTCGCCCCATGAATGACCGCCAGGCCCCTTAAAGCTCAGCCGCAAGCGGCGCGAGCCCAGAGCTCCGCTAACGACGCCTCCCAGGTAGCCGTCCACGGCTACGAAGGCTCTGGGATCGTGGGCGGCGACGTAAGCGCGCGCGCCGCGCAGGTTGCCCAGACCCTCCTCGCCAACCGGGAAGAGCAACGTAACGTCTGTGGGGACCTTTTCCCAGGCGGTGGCCAGCACGGCTACGCCGCTGGAGTTGTCGCCTACCGCCGCGCCCCAGCAACGGTCTTCTTGACACGTCAGCGGCCCCGGCTCGAGCACCGTATCTATATGAGCGGCAAACGTCAGCGGGCCGTGGCCCACCCAGACATTGCCCACCTCGTCGCGCGATGCTTTCTCGCCGCGACGGCCAAAATAATCCTGCAGAAAAGCGCCGCGGGCCTCGTCGCCCGCAACCACGGCAAACTCGCGCAAGAAGTCCTGGGGTGTCATTCTTCTATGTCGGCGAGGCCCTCACGGATGGCGTAAAGGGCTGCTTGGGTGCGATTGTTTAGGTGTAGTTTGGAAAATATCTCTGACAGTCTGTTACGTACGGTCTTTTCGGAAATGCCAAGCCCGTCGGCGATTTCTTGATTGGTGGCGCCTTGAGCCAGCAACCGTAGTATCTGCACCTCGCGTTCGGTCAGGTCGGCGTGGTGCGCCCGCGGCAAGACGTCGCGCTTGGCGCGGAAGTCGTGGATAATCTGCTCGGCCAGCTCGGCGTCCAAGAGAACCTCGCCCTGATTCACGCGCCGCACTGCGTCAACCAGCACGCCGGCGTCGGTGTCTTTCAAGAGGTAGCCGCGCGCGCCCGCCTTGACCGCCTCAAAAACGTAAGCGTCTTGGCGGTACATGGTCAGCATGATCACTTTGGCTTCGGGGGATTCTTTGATTATCTCCTTGGCCGCTTCCACGCCGTCCAGACCCGGCATTTGAATGTCCATCAGAATTATGTCGGGCTTGGTCTCCAAAGCGGCTCGCAGCGCCTCGCGACCGCTGGCGGCTTCTCCTATGACCCGCAAGTCGCCCTCCGCTTCCAGCAGGGAACGCAAACCCTGACGGAAGAGAGAATGGTCGTCGGCTATCAGTATTCTGATCATCCCATACATTTTATACAAAAATAGGCGCTGCTGCATGCTAGAATGCGGCGGCGCGCCGCCGAGGCGTCGCCTTCACGCAACCCCGAGGTCGCCTATGACAAATGCCAAATCCGTTTTGAACGGTTTCTGCCAGAGTAAGAAGTTGCCGAATCCCAAGTTTGAAACGCGCGGTACCGGTACGCCCGAAGACCCCCTTTTCATCAGCGACGTAACCATTGCCGGCGAGCTGGTGGCGACCGGCCAGGGACGCAGCAAACGCGAGGCGGAAACGGTGGCCGCCGAGCTGGCCTTGGAACAGCTGCGCGGCAAGCACGGCGAGCAAGAAAGCGGCCGCCGCAAACGCCGCCGTAAACCCAAGCAGAACAAAACAGCAGACCGCCAGAGCGAGACCGCCGTCGGCCCGACAGCCCAGGCGCGCGCCAAGGCTTTTTACCCGCAAATACTGGCCGAAGCCCTGCGCATAGCCGACGCCAGGCTGCCCGCCAGCGTCAAGGGGCGCGACGTGCGTGAAGAACTGGCGCGTTACGCCGCCGAGCTCTACGCCGCCGTGCTCGAGAACGTCGGCGTAGAAGAAGAAGCCCTATAGGAGATCGCAATGTTTATACGGGTAAGTCTGTTGGTCGCCAGCGTGGCGCTCCTGATCAGCGGCCTTTGGGCGGGGCTGCTGCGCCTGGGCTGGACGCTGCCGGGGAGCGGCTTGGCCGCTCTCCACGGGCCGCTGATGGCGGCCGCCTTCTTTGGCGCGCTGATAGCCCTCGAGCGCGCGGTGGGCCTGGGTGAGGCCTGGACGTACAGCGGCCCGCTGCTGATGGCCGCAGGCGGCTTGGCGTTTTTCTTTCACTTCGACCTGCGCTGGATAATGCTAACGCTCTCGCTGGGCGCGGCGCTGTACGTGCTCGTGGCGGCTTACATATACAAGCTGCAACCGGCGGACTTTACTTTGGTCATGGGCCTGGGAGCGCTGGCGCTCTTTGTAGGCGACGTTTTTTGGGATCTGGGGGCGGCGCCGCAGGTGGTGAGCCTATGGTGGGCGGCGTTTATAGTTTTCATCGTCTCCGGGGAGAGGCTCGAGCTTTCCCGCTTCGTACCCAAACCTGCTTACGCCGTCCACGCCATAATCACAGTAGTTCTCCTGGGCCTGCTAGGCCTATTGCTCCTCCCTGCACGACTTGACCTGGGCGTGCGGCTGCTGGGCCTCAGCTTTGTATTGCAAGCGCTCTGGATGCTGAGGTTCGACATAGCCTGGTTCAACGCTCGGCGGCGAGAAGGCGTACACAGGTTCATGGGGGTAAGCCTGCTGGGCGCTTACGCCTGGCTGCTGGTCGGCGGCCTTTGGCTGCTGCTGGCGGGCCTGCCTCCCGCCGGCCCCGGTTACGACGGGCCCTTGCACGCGGTCTTGGTCGGCTTCACCTTCGCTATGGTATTCGGGCACGCTCCGGTGATTTTCCCCGCGGTGCTGCGCCTCAAAATACGTTTTCACGAGAGCATGTACTGGCCGCTCTGGGTCCTGCACGCCTTCTTATTGTTGCGCCTAGTCGGCGACTACCTGCATTCTCCCCCGCTGCGCCTTTGGGGAGGGCTCATAGACGCGCTGGCGATAGTGGGTTACTTCGTACTGGCGATGGCGGTCACTCTTTTCGGACGCGACGAGAACGCAGTTTAGTAGATAAACTCGCGTATGTCGTAGCGGGCGGCGCGCACGCCCATGGCGCGCACCGCCAACGCCAGGCGCCTGGTTTCTTCTTCTATTTCCTCGCGGCTCATCGGGCTTATGCCGGCGTCGGCGCGGTCTTGCGCGTAACGCGAGAGCGGGTCTTCGATGAAGGGAGAGAGATAGACCAAGTCGCCCGCGTCCAGCGGCATAGCCGCCAGCGCGTCGATGGTCGCCTCGGCGTGGCGGCGGGCGTAGCGACGCCCGCCCACCCCCACCATCACTATCAAACCAACGGCCACACCCGCCGCTTTTAGCTCGCCCACGAACTCGCCCAGCTGCGCCGCCGAACCCGGTTTGTTGAGAAAAGCCAGCAGTTCGTCTAGACCGGTTTCCATGCCGATGTACACGCGCCTTAGACCCAGCCCCGCCAGTTCGCGCCAGTCGGCGGGGTCGTGACGCTCTCCGCTATAGAGGTCTACGAAGCTGTACATTTCCCGGCCCGGAAAAACCTCGCGCAGCGCGGCCAGCATGGGCAGCAGGCGCGTGCGCGACAGCGCCAGGGCGTTGCCGTCGGCGAGAAAAACCCCCTTGCGCAGCAAGAGCTGCTTTCCCAAAAAGGCGCGTACCGCCAAGGCGTGTTCCCTGAGCTCGGCGGCGCTCTTGGCGCGGAAGGGGCGGCCCTGGTAAAAACTGCAAAAACTGCACTTGTTCCACGTGCAGCCCTCCGTGGCCTGAACCACGATGGCCAGGTACTGGTCAGGCGGCAAAATGGCTATCGGTCGGTATATTTCTTCGAAGCGCTCTTTCTCGGCCAGCAATCGCTCTGGGGTCCAGGGGAGTATCTCCGTAGTGATTCGCCGCGCGCACTCGGCGTCTAGGCGCCCGGCCGCCAGCTCGGCCCAGCGGGCGACGTCGGCGTAGACCTCGTGCGCCTGCCGCCGCGTCAGCGTTCCCCGCTCGCGCGGACCGCCGTCTTCGCGCCGCCGCCAGTGCAGAGAGCCGTTGAGCGCCCGCTTGTAGAGAACGCCGTCGTCATAAAAGGTATAGAGCCGGCCTTCGCGATCGAAGCTGAGTACGTGCCGCCAGTCTGGATGGAGCAGCGTGGAGGCTCGGCGGCATTCGGCGCGCATAAGACGAATATTGAAGGAATGTTGATTAAATAGATGACCGCGGCGAAGGACAATTGCGGGAGGCGCGCTGCCGCGGGTCGTTTATTATGGGCTGGTGGCGACGTCGAGCGTACCCACCAGGGTAGTGGCGCAGATCTCCCACCTCCTCGGCGAAGAGCTCTGGCCGGCTCAGGAAGGCCAGGAGGCGCGCGTTTTCTTTGGCGACGGCCACGTAGTCAAGGTCTACGGACCGCACGAGAGCCACGTACCCGCTCAGGAGGCCGCCAACCTGGCGCGCGCCGGCCTGGGCGAGTGGCTGCTGCGGATAATAGGCGCCGCCGAGCTGAACGGCTACGCCGCGCTGGTGCTGCGCCGCTTCGACGGTAAGCCCTTTAGCGCCCGCGCTTTCGCTTCCGCCAGTCTGGCCGAGCTGGGCGGCTTTTTGCTGCGGCTGCACCGCCTGCCCGAACCCGGCCAGACGAGCGTAGAGACAGCCCGCAAACTGCTGGCGTCGTTCCGCGAGAGCCTGGTGGGTCTGCCGCAGGCGCAAAAAGCCATCGCGCGGCTCGAGCCGCGGGCGCACGTCAGCGCTGGCGTGCCCCATTCTTTCGTCCATCACGACCTCTGGGCCGGCAACGTCTTACTGTCCGCGCAGGGGCGGGTACTGGTGGTGGACTGGAGCCGCGCCGGCGCCGGCGACCCGGCCCGCGACCTGGCGATCCTGACGACGGGCAGCCTCAGCCTGCTGGGCTGGGAAGACTGCCTGGAAACACTCATGCGTCTGGCGCGCAACTACCCCGAGCCCCTGGCGCTCTGGCGGCGATTGGCCTTCTGGATTCCACTCACCTTCCTGCACGACCTGCACTGGTTCTCTCAAAAACGGCCAGAAAGCCTGACAGAAGCCCTAGCCGACAAACTGCCGCGTCTGGAGAGGTCTCTAAACAGATTCCCATACAGCCCGTGGTAGCCTCAGTAAGATGAAGGTGACAACCGTAGACCACCCGCTTGTGCAGCACAAGCTGGCCCTGATACGCGACAAGAATACCGGCAGCAAGGACTTTCGCGAGCTGATGGCCGAGGTGAGCATGCTAATGGCCTACGAGGCCACGCGCGACCTGGAGCTGGAAGAAGCCACCGTCGAAACCCCCGTGGCCCCGGCCAAGGTCAAGGTGTTGGCGGGCAAAAAGCTGGCCCTGGTGGCTATTTTACGCGCCGGACTGGTGATGGTTGACGGCATTCTGCGCCTCATTCCCGCGGCCCGCGTGGGCCACGTCGGCCTCTACCGCGACCCCAAGACGCTCGAGCCTACTCAGTACTACGCCAAGCTGCCCGAAGACATAGCCGCGCGCCGCACCTTCCTGACCGATCCCATGCTGGCCACCGGCGGCTCGGCCGTGCAGGCGCTGCACGTACTCAAAGATCACGGGGCCACACAGATAAAGCTCATGAGCATCATCGCCGCTCCCGAAGGCATAGAACGCGTCATGAAAGCCCACCCCGACGTCGACATCTGCGTCGCCGCGGTTGACGAACGCCTCAACGAAAAGGGCTACATCGTCCCCGGATTGGGCGACGCCGGCGATCGCATCTACGGAACCAAATAACACTCCCGCGGCCCTTGCCGCGGTTCGGCCGCCATGCCAGACTTCCTCGTTCATTACCTGAAGACCCTGGGAATAGCAAACCCCCAGGGCGGGGGCTGGTGGACCGTCGTTATTACCTTTGCGCTGGCGGCGCTCTTTACCTGGCGCGGCGTGCCCTCGCTGGTGCGCTTCGCCCACAAAGTCGGCTGGGCCGACGAGCCCAACCACAGACGTCTCAACAGCGAGCCGCTGCCAAACGTCGGCGGTCTGGCCATTTTTGCCGGGGTGGTGCTGGCCTTGCTGGCGGCGCTGCTCTTGCGGCCGCATGTCCTGGACGACGTTCTCGTCAAACTGCTGGTGATACTGCTGGGGGGGTCGCTGCTGGTGCTGCTCGGCTTCATAGACGACCAGTACGGCCTGCCCGCGCTATTTCGGCTGTTTGTGCAACTGGCGCTGGCGCTGATGCTCTACGCCGCCAACGTCAGGATCGACGCCACCTTCGGCCTAGCTATTGATCCGGCCCTGTCGCTGGGGCTTACCGCGCTCTGGATAGTCGGCGTCACCAACGCCGTCAACCTGATTGACGGCGTTGACGGGCTGGCGGGCGGCGTCTCGCTGGTGACCGCGCTCTATCTGCTGGCCGCCAGCGCTCAATTTGAATCGCGGGCCGCGGCCACGCTGCTATTGGCCGCCGTCGCCGGCGCGGTGCTAGGCTTCCTGCGGCATAACCTCCACCCCAGTAGCATCATTTTGGGGGACGCCGGCGCCTATTTTCTCGGCTACGTCCTGGCCGCCAGCGCCATCCTGGGCAACCTCAAGGTCAGCACCGTCTGGGCGCTGGTGCCCACGGCCCTCTTCCTGACCGTACCCATCGCCGACACCACCCAGGTGGTGCTGCGTCGCCTGGCGTTGCGCAAGAACCCCCTCTCGCACCCCGGCAAGGACCACATACACCACTGGCTCTTAGAACACGGCCTCGACCAGCAGCGCGTAGCCTCGTTGCTGTGGCTGCTGACGCTGCTGAGCGGTGCCGCCGCCATGCGTTTCCAGGGTATGAACTGGGCCACCACGCTCACCACTTCCCTAGGGGCGGCGGCGCTGCTGGCCCTGGCTACCTGGCGACGCCGCCGCGCCGCGAGGAAAAAGCGGTGAAGAGAGTCGTACTTGCCTTCGGCACCCGCCCCGAGGCCATAAAAATGGCGCCCGTCTACCTGGCTCTGCGGGAGCGAGACGACCTGGAAGCTCAGGTTCTGCTGACCGGCCAACACCGCGAGCAGCTGCAGCAGGCGCTGGCGGCTTTTGAAGTAAGGGCCGCCCGCAACTTAGAGGTAATGAGCCAACGGCAGGAGCTGCCCCAACTATTTGCGCGAATCGTCCCGGCGGCGGCGCGGGCGTTGCGGGAGATGCAGAGCGACTACGTACTGGTGCACGGCGACACGCTGACGACTTTTGCGGTAGCCTGGGCGGCATTTTTGCAAAAGATCCCCCTGGGCCACGTCGAGGCGGGTTTGCGCAGCGGCAACATGGCCGAGCCCTTTCCCGAAGAGGCCAACCGCCGCCTCAGCGACGCGCTGGCCGACCTGGCGCTGGCGCCCACCGAAAGCGCGCGCAGCAACCTCTTGCGGGAGGGTTTCGAGGCCAAAAGGATAGTGGTGACCGGGCAAACGGGCATAGACGCTATCCGCTTCAGCGCCGCCCGCGGCCGTCTGCCCGCTAAACTGCCAAAAGGCCGCTACGTCACCGTTACGCTGCACCGGCGCGAGAACTGGCCGCTGCTAACGGAACTGGCGCAGTCGCTGGCGCGGCTGGCGCGTGAGTTTCCGCAGTTCACCTTCGTTTATCCGCTGCACAAAAACCCGCTGGTGCGCGAGGCGGTGCGAGCGCCGCTGGCGGGGTTGGCTAATTTCGTACTGCTCGAGCCGCTCGACTACCCCCAGATGGCGGCCCTGCTGGCGGCCAGCGAGCTGATAATCAGCGACTCGGGCGGCCTGCAGGAAGAAGGGGCGGCCCTGGGCGTGCCCGTCGTCGTGGTCCGCAACGTCACCGAGCGCCCCGAAGGAGTGGCCGCAGGGATCCTCAAACTGGCGGGCAACGACCCCCAAAAACTCTACTTGACGGCCAGGGAGTTGCTGGCCGACGAGGCCCGCCGCCGCGCCATGGCGGGCCGCGAAAACCCCTACGGAGACGGCAGAGCGTCGCGGCGGGTGGCTCAGGCCGTCGCCTGGCGTCTCGGCTTGGCGCCGCGCCCGCGCGACTGGCGGGGTTAACCCGCGGAGCGTTTTTTCCAAAGCCAGACGCCCGACCATCCCAGCGCCGTCAGCAACGCCAGCAACAACGAAGCGCTCCTGCCCCCAAGGGCGTCTATGGCGTAACCCACCAGATAAGACCCTAGCGGCTTGGCGCCCCACAAAGCCATGGAGTAGATAGACATGACGCGGCCCCGTAGTTTATCGGAGACCGCCGTCTGGATGAGGGTGTTGGTTCCCACCATCACCAGCGACATGCCAAAGCCGGCGAGCGCCATGACTAAAGCGACGACCGGCGTACTGAGCGGCAACCACAGCAAAGCCAGGGAGGCGATCAGAACCCACGTTCCCACGTCCACGCGCCGCGGCGAGAAACCGCTCAAGGCCGCTTGGGTAAGCGCCCCCAGCAGCGCTCCTATACCCATAGAGCCCATGACCACGCCAAAACCCTCCGCCCCCAGCCCCAGCACCAAGCGCGCGTAAGCGGGCACCAGCGTCTGAAAGTTTATGGCGAAAAGACCCACCCAAAACATCAGCACTATGGCCGAGAAGACCCGCTTGGTTTTTCTGACGTACTCCAGGCCGTTCTGCAGCTGTCCGCGCCAGCCGCCGCTCTCCCCTCCCCGGGCCAGGCCGATGGGCACCGCCAGCAAAAACAGCAACATCGGCAGAAAAGAAAGTCCGTTGATGAAAAACGCCCAGGCGAGGCCGACCCGCGCGATGAGTATGCCGGCGACGGTGGGGCCCAGGAGACGGGCGACGTTGAAACTAAAAGCGTTGAGGGCGATAGCGCCCGGATAGCGCTCGCGGCTGGCCAGCTCGACGGTAAAGGCTTGGCGCGTCGGCAGGTCAAAAACGTTGGCGAAGCCGTATAGCAGGGCGAAGAGCAGCACCAGCGGGTAGGTTATGCGGCCGCTGAAAATGAGCAGAGACATCAGCAAGGCCAGCGCCGCCATGCTCCCCTGGGTAACGCGCAGCAAAGTGCGGCGCGGCATCCTGTCGGCCAGCACCCCGGCGGGCAGACTGAAAAATAACGCCGGGATAAACTGCAGCGCCACCACCAGCCCCAGGCGGGCCGCAGAACCGGTGAGGTCTATCACCAGCCAGGCTTGCGCCGCCGACTGCATCCAGGTGCCTACCTGGCTGACAAAAAGGCTCAGCCAGTAGTTACGGTACTTGGGATCACGGAGGAGCTCGAGCGCCAGCACTGGACAAGTATACAGAAAAACTGACCCAAGGGTCAGTTTTTCTGTAGCGTCGGGGTAAGAGCGCCTAGGCCGTTACTGCCGCGCCTCTGCGCGCACGGTTTAGCAAAACCGCCACAATTATCAGCAATAAACTGGCGCCGTTGGCCGGCAGCAAAGGCCAGAACATGCCTATGCCCGCCGCCAGCAAGAGCGCCCTCTCCAGAGGCTTCGCCGAGATGACAATGTAGCCTTCCAGCGCCGCGGCAATGGACCACAGACCCAGCACCGCCCGCGCCAAATCTATGGCTATGTGCAGCGGCGTACCCACGAACATAATCCCCGGGGCGTATACCATCAAGAGAGGTATCAAAAAGAGGCCCTTGGCGAACTCGAGCGCCTTGAAGCCGGCCTTCATGGCGTCGGTCCCCGCCAACCCCGCGGCCGCATAAGCCGCCAGCGCCACCGGCGGGGTAACGTTTGACAGCTGGCTGAACCAGAAGACCACCAGGTGCGCCGTCAGCAAAACGACTCCCAGGTCGTTGAGGGCCGGGCCGGCCAGGACCACTAAGACGATATACGAAGCCGTTACCGGCAAACCCATGCCCAGTATCACGCTGGTCATCGCCACCAGCAAAAGGGCCACCAGCAAATGGCCCCCCGAGGCCGATACCGTGAGGTGGCTAAACTTGAGGCCGACGCCGGTAAGGCCCACGACGCCCACGACGATGCCCGCCGCGGCCGTCGCGACCGATACCGGTATCGCCGCTTTTGCCCCCGCTATCAAACCCTCCAGCAGGCGCCAGATATTTACCGGGCTATACGGACTCAGCGTGCTCAGCAAAGCGCCGCCGATCACCAGGTAAAACTGCCACAGGGCGAAGCCGCGGCTCGGCTGGAAACCAACGTAGAGAATGTAGCCCATCGCCGCCAAGTGATAGACGACGTGCGCCAAACGCCCGATTGTGTTTCCGGGTTTGGGGCGCATGTTGCTGGCGATGACGATAGACAGCACGCCGATGAAGCCAACCTTCATGGCGCTTACACCCTTGACCAGGTAGTAAACCAGTACCAACAGCGGAATGATGAAATGCCAGCCGTCGGCCATCACCGCCCGCGGCGACGGCAGCTCGCTGGCCGGTATGCCTTTCATGTCGTTTTTGGCCGCTATCATGTCGACGAAGTGATAGACGGTCAAAAAGTAGAGTATCGCCGGCACCACTGAAAGTTTGACGATCGTCAGATAAGGTGTTTTGGTGTATTCGGCGATCAAGAAAGCGCCGGCTCCCATGATCGGCGGCATTATCTGACCGCCGGTGCTGGCGGCCGCCTCCACCCCCGCAGCCTCTTCGGGCTTATAGCCCAACTTCTTCATCAGCGGGATGGTAAAAGCGCCGGTGGTGACCACGTTGGCGATGGCCGAACCCGAGAGAGAACCCATAAAAGCGCTGGATATGACGCTGGTCTTGGCCGGGCCGCCGCGGCTTCTGCCCGCCAGAGCGTAGGCTATGTCGATAAAAAACTTACCCGCGCCGGTCGCCTCCAGCAGAGAACCAAACAATATGAAGATAAATACAAAGGTAGAGGCGACTCCCAAAGGCAGGCCGAATATGCCTTCGGTGGTCAGGTACAGCTGCCCCACCAATCGCTCGGTGCCGTACCCTTTGTGGGCCAACACGCCGGGCATGTGCGGCCCGGCGTAGGCATAGAAAATAAAGAGGGCGGCGATTATCGTCATGGGCCAGCCGATAGCGCGCCGGGTCGCTTCCAGCACCAGCAAGACAGCCACGATCCCTAGGTATATATCGCTGGGCTGCCACCAGCCGAAACGGTCGATTATAGCGTTGTAATTGTAGTATAGGTATCCGCCCATGGCGAGGGCGGCGACCGTCAAAAGGCCGTCCACCGACCAGCGCAGCCAGACGGGCCACTTCTTTGATACTGGTATCGTTAGGAACAAGAGGACCAAGATAAAAGTCAGGTGGATGGAGCGCTGGAAAATTGCCGTCATGGGGGCGTAGCCAGCGGTATATATCTGGAAAGCCACCATTAACAGGGCAACCAGCGCCGTCAGTCTGTTAAGCCATAGCTTCACTGTCTCCTCCTCGAAGAGCAATGATTTCCGAGCCAGTACCAAAGCCTGGGAGCGAGCCTGACGCTAAACCAGGCGCGCTTGTGGGGCGCGAAAGAAGAAAGGTCACAGCTAATATCGCCAACCTTGATGGTGTGGTGAATACCGCGGCTGCCGATGCGCAATATCATGCCGTTGCTGGGCTCGTTGATGTCTACGATAGCCAAGGCGTGATTTTTCTCCGCTATGGTGCGTCCGCGACCGGCTATCTCCCCCAAACCAGCGGCGAACCACTGATTGTGCGTTTCCATGAGTATCAAGCGGTGGTTCTCAACGGTAAACACCTCACGGATGGGAATATCGGAGACGGAGTGCATCCAGGTCAGCTGCAGCTTCTGCCCCTCCCGCAGCGGCAGCCAGATAGAACCCCAACCTTCAATGTCTACGCACAGCAGGTCTACGGGCCAGAGCAGCCAGGCCAGCAGCAAAAGGGCTCCCACTACGGCTATAGCAGTGAGAGCCCTGCGCATCGCTAGCGTGACTTACTTCTGCGGCTTGAGGTTGTCAGGGATCTTCAGTCCGATCTCCTCGAAGTACTTGATCGCACCTGGGTGCAAGGGGATCAAGGTGGCTTTCAAGACGTACTCGGGGCTTATCGTCTTGCCGGCGGGGTGGATTTTACCCAGGTCGGCGACGTGTTCAAAGAGGGCCTTGGTGAGCTGATAAACGAGCTCTGTATCGGCGTCGGCGCGCACGAAAAGGACGTTGGGCGTCCCCACCGTCAGGCAGTCTTTGTCCTGGCCTTTGTAGGTTCCGGCGGGAATGGTGAAGGGTTTGTAGTAGGCGTGCGCCGCGGAAACCTTGGCCTGCTCCTCGGGAGTGAGGCAGATGAGGACCATCTTGCGAGTGGTGGAAAGGTCCACCAGCGAACCGGGGCCGAGGCCTACCGACCACGAGCCGACGTCGATGGTGCCGTCTTTGAGACCCGATACCTGCTCGGCGAAGGAAAGGCGGAACTCCTTGAAGTCCTTGCCGTGCTTGAGGCCAAGGGTGTCGAGGATGGCCCTGGTCATGACCGCGGTGCCCGAACCCGGGGAGCCGGTGGAAACGCGCTTGCCCTTGATGTCGGGAATGGACTTAATGCCGGTAGCGGCGACGGTCACGAACTGCCAGGCGTTGGGGTACATAGCGCCGATAGCCAGGATTGGCTGCGGCTTGCCCTTGAACTTGCCCTCGCCCTTATAAGCCTGGACCACCACTCCGCTGGTGCCCAAAGCCGCCTGCGCCTCGCCGCCGGCGACCAAACGAACGTTCTCGACCGAAGCGCCGGTAACCTCGGCGCTGGCTTCGACGCCGGGTACGTAGTCGGTCCATACCTGCGCTATGCCGCCACCCAGCGGGTAGTAGACGCCGCCGGTGCCGCCGGTGCCCAAAGAAATCCTTTTGACCTGGCCGAAAGCCATTCCTAGCGCCAATAGTGCCGAGAGTACCAACATGCTACTTTTAAACTTCATAAACTAACCTCCTCGATAATTTTTAGTCATTCTAATCGTAAACGCTCTAGTACTATTTGTCAAAATAAAGGGCGCCCGGGCTCTAGTAAGGCGCCGCCTGCCGCTCCTAACGGGTCGGCTTATGAGAGGTACCGACCGCCGACGCGCAACTCGCTGCCAGAAAATATTGTCTGCCGCAGCCGCCTTCTCATAAATATACCGGCGGCGCTGCGAAGAATACGAGCAGGCGGCGCGCCTCTTGCCGCCAAGGTTGGCGCTGCGTATGCTTGGCTTTGAAGGCGAGGTTAGCATGCTTGATTACTATCAGTCCCTAGAGCTATTCACCCCGGAAGAGCGGGCCATTCAGGCCGCGGCCCGCAAGTTTTTGGAAGCCGAGGCCATGCCTCACATCCGCGAGTGGTGGGAGGCCGGCGAGTTCCCCACGCAGCTGATAAAACCATTCGGCGAGATGGGCTTTTTGGGGTCGAACTTACCGGAGGAATACGGCGCCGCCGGAGTGTCGAACAACGCCTACGGGCTGATCATGTACGAGCTCGAGCGCGTCGACTCGGGTTTGCGCAGTTTCGCCAGCGTGCAGGGGGCTTTGGTAATGTACCCCATTTACGCTTACGGCTCGGAAGAGCAGAAGCGCCAGTACCTGCCCAAGTTGGCCAGCGGCGAGATGGTGGGCTCTTTCGGCCTAACCGAGCCCGACGGCGGCTCCGATCCAGGCGGCAACATGAAAACCAAGGCCGTCAAAGACGGCGACTACTACGTTTTGAACGGCACGAAGATGTGGATCACCAACGGATCCATCTCTGACATCGCCGTCGTCTGGGCCAAAGATGAAGAAGGCAAAGTGCTGGGTTTCATAGTCCCCACCGATACCCCCGGCTTCTCGGCTCCTTACGTGCACCACAAAATGAGCCTGCGCGCCAGCGTCACCAGCGAGCTGGTGCTGGAAGACGTGCGCCTCCACAAAGACTACCTGCTGCCTAAATCGGGCAGCCTCAAAGCTCCCCTTTCCTGCCTGACGCAGGCCCGTTACGGCATCGCTTGGGGCGCCCTTGGACCGCTGGAAGCGGTGTATAGCGAAGCGCTTGACTTTGCCCAGAGCCGCATTACCTTTGGCCGCCCCATAGCCGCGCGCCAGCTAGTGCAAGACAAGCTCGTCTACATGCTCAGCGAGCACAGCAAGGGTTTGCTGCTGGCGTGGAAGCTGGGGCGCATGAAGGACGCGGGGACCATGAAGCATACCCACGTCTCCCTGGCCAAGCGCAACAACGTGCGCGTGGCGCTCAAAAGCGCGCGCCTGGCCCGCGAAATCCTTGGCGCCAGCGGCATAACCGTCGAGTACAGCGCCATCCGCCACATGCTCAACCTGGAATCGGTAGACACTTACGAAGGCACCTACGACATTCACACTTTGATCATCGGACGCGACGTCACCGGAGAAAACCCCTTTGTCTGAGGGCGGTCCATAAAGCAAGGCGCGGCCCAGGCCGCGCCTTGCTACGAGAGGCGGACTACTTGACTACCGCGCTGGCGAGGGTCAATAGCTTGTAGGTCAGACCCGGCAACACGCCCAGCAAGACCACCAGGAATATTCCCAAAGCCAGGCCGACCGGCGCCGAACCCGCCAGCTTGAGCGGCTTGACCTTCTCCGCCTTGCCAAAGAGAGCCACAGCCAAAAGTTTGAGGTAGTAATAAGCGGCTATCACGGCGGCAAAGAGCGCCAGCGCCACTATCAGGTACTGGTGGCCCTTGGCGGCCTCGACGAAGACCAGGTACTTACCCCAAAAACCCACCAGCGGCGGCAGACCGGCCAGCGACAAAAGCGCCGTCAGCCAGCCAAGGCCCAGCAGCGGCGAGCGCGCCCAAAGGCCCGCCAGCTCCGAGATGGGTACGCCCTTGCCGTCGTCGAGTTCGGCCAGCACCGCAAAGGCCAGGCCGGTAGAGAGGGCGTAGGCCAACAGGTAAAAGCCCATGGAGGGGGCCGGGTTGGGGCCGAAAAGCGCCACCGCAATATAGCCGGCGTGGGCCACCGAGGAGTAGGCCAGCACTCGCTTGGCCTCGCCCTGCACCAGCGCCGCCAGGTTGCCCCAGAAGACCGTCAGCAAGACGATAGCCGCCAGCGCGTAGAACCAGGGGCCGCCCAGACCGACCGAGACCACCAGGCGCGCCAGTGCCGCAAAGGCCGCGGCCTTGACGGCGGTGGCCATGAAGAGCGTGACCGGCGTAGGGCTTCCCTGATAGACGTCGGGGGTCCACCAGTGAAAGGGCGCCAGCGCCGACTTGAACGCCAGGCCAGCCAGCATCATCAGCACCGCGGCGTTGAAAATGAGACCCTTACCTTCTGCGCCCAGGGTAAAACTGCCGGTGCTGCCAAAGTAGAGCGCTATGCCATAGAGGAAGAACGCCGCGGAAACTGCTCCCAGCAAGAAGTATTTTAGGCTGGCTTCGTAACCGCGCTCCTCGCGGCTGCTAGCCGCCAGGGCGTAGAGCGGGATCGAGAGAATCTCCAGGCCGACTATCATCGCGCCCAGGTGGGTCGTCGAGGCCATGACGTGGCCGCCGAAGACCGCGAAGGATATCAAAGCGTAGTACTCGAACGCGGGCCAGCCCTTACGCTCGAAGAAATCGCAGTCGGCCAGCAGGGCGAGCAGGGCGCCGACAATCATCGCCAAGGTAACGCCCTGCGAAAAGACGTCGTAGCGGTAGAGGCCGCTGAAAGCGCTAACGTTGTCGCCCCAGGTAAAGGCCAGTCCGACGAGGGCCGCCAGCATACCGAGCAATGTCAGCTTTTTGGTAGTCGCCGCCGGAGCGAAAAAACCAACGAAGGTAGTGAGCAGGGCCACTACGAAGAGGATGATCAGAGTGGTCACTGTCCACCTCCCAAGAGCGCCGCAAACGCCTTGGCGCCCGGCATTATCAGCTCGGTGAAGAGCTTGGGATAGACGCCCATGAAGAGTATCACCAGCACCGCCAAAGTCCCCCACTGCCACTCGACGCCGTCCATGTCGGCGGCGGGCTTGCCAGGGGCGTTGTGGAAGAGGTTTTGGTAGGCGCTGAGGCCGTAGGCCGCGGCCGCTATCACACCCAAGAAGGCCACAAAGGTCCAGATGGGGCTGGCCTGCCAGGAACCCAGCAGGTTCATGAACTCGCCGGGGAATCCGGAAAGTCCAGGCAGCCCGACCATCGCCAGCACCAGAATCAAGCCTAGCGCCGCCAGCGCCGGCGCCGCCTTGGCCAGACCGGTGGTGGGGCGGAGCTCGAGCGTGCCGAAGCGTCGCTGCAGACCGCCGGCGAACAAGAAGAGCGCCCCAGTATAAATAGCCGAAGCGGCGAGCAGGAAGATTGCGCCGCTGGCGCCTATGGCGCTGCCGCTAAAAATACCCAGCGCCCCAATGCCCATGTGAGAAAGCGCGCCATAGGCCAGCAAGCGCTTCCACTCCGTCTGCGCGTAAGCGGTCCACGCCGCGCCCAGGGCGGTCAGGGCGGCCAGCGCCAAGAGCCAAGGCTGGAACGCCGCGAAGGCGGCGGGAAACAGCGGCAGGGCCCAGCGGAAGAGGCCGAAAATGCCCACCTTGTACAAGGTGCCCATTACGTCGGCCAGCCCCGAAGGGTGGTTCTCGGCGTGGAAGTCGGGCAGCCAGACGTGCAGCGGAAACAGCGGCGTCTTGACCATAAAGGCGACCAGAAAAGCCGCGAAAGCCCACATTCCGGCGCCGCCGCCGAGCGAGTGGGCCAGCAGGTCTTTGAGCAGGAAACTGGGCGAGCCGCCCAGGTAGCGCGCCGCCAGTATACCCGCCAGCATCAGCAAACTGCCTAGCAGGGTAAAGATGGCGAATTTGATCAGCGCCCGCACCCTGCCGGCGCCCCCAAAGAGTCCGAGCATAAGCAGGCTGGGTATCAGCGTCGCCTCGAAGAAAACGTAGAAGAGCAGCAGGTCTTGAGCCGCCAGGATTCCCAGCAGTCCGCTTTCCATCAGCAGCGACAGCCCCACCATCGCCGGCGGGACGTCGTGCGCGGCCAGCAGGGCCATGAAGGTGGCTATCACCACCGCCAGCATCAGCACCGCGCCCACGCCGTCCCAGGCGACGGCGTAGTAAACGCCGGCCTCCCGCAGGAGGGGCGTTTGATAGGCGTAATCCGCGCCGCTCAGCACCCCGCCAAAACTGATCAAGCCCAGCAGAAGGGTCAGTAGCGAGCCGAACAAACCGACCGCGCGCGCCTGTTGGGGAGCCAGCAGCACCCAGAAGCCGAAGAGCAAGGGGAGAAAGATCAGCACGTGAATCATCGCAACACCCCCCAGACGAGAAGGACGACCAGTCCCAGAGCCATCAGCGCTCCGTAAACGCGCACGTAGCCAGCCTGCACCCAGGAAAGCTGCTCCGCCAACCACTTGCTGCTCGAAGCCAGCAGCAGGTAACCGCTGTCAAAAATCTTGTCCAACCAGTCGAGTAAGACCGCTAACTCCTTGAGGGGGTTGACGATCAGCGTGTTGTAAACCAGGTCGACATAAAACGCCTTTTCCGACCAGGTCTGGAACGTCTGGTACCACTTGGGCAGCGCCCAGCGCGTAAAGGCCGCGTACCCCAGGTAAAGGCCGACCAGCGCCACGACCGCAGAAAGCGTGATCAGGCCCCACTCCAGGGCCAGGCTCATCTCGTGGACTTCGACGTGCGCCAGCGCCGGCGCCAGGTAGGGCTCCACCAGGTTCCACAACGGCTTCGGCAACGCCAGCAAACCGGCGAAAACCGCGCCCAGGGCCAAGACGTCGTTGGGCACGGTCATGACCGCCGGGGACTCGTGCGGGCGCCCCTCGCCCTTGTACTCGCCCAGGAAAACCAAGGCGTACCAGCGCATGGCGTAAATAGCGGTCAGCAACGCTACGGTCAGACCAGCCACGTAAAAACCGGTTCCCCCAAAGGGGTAGTTGAGGGTGGCGGTAATTATGGCGTCTTTTGACCAAAAACCGGCCAGCAACGGAAAGCCCGCCAGGGAGAGGGCGCCCGCCAGGCCGTGCAGGTTGGTGCGCGGCAGGTACTTTTTGAGCCCGCCCATCTTGCGGATGTCCTGCTCGCCGTCCAGGGAGTGGATTACCGAGCCGGAGGCCAAGAATAGCAGGGCCTTGTAAAAGGCGTGCGTCATGACGTGGAAGATAGCGATCCAGTAAGCCCCCACGCCCACCGCCAGAAACATGTAACCCAACTGACTGATAGTCGAATAGGCGACGATTTTCTTGATGTCCCACTGTCCCAAGGCGCTGAGAGCGCCGTAAGCAGCGGTGGTGATGCCCACCAGAGCGATGATGTAGGAAACGTCTTGCAGGTTGACGTAGAGGAAAGAGCTGCGGGCGATCAGGTAAACGCCGGCGGTGACCATCGTCGCCGCGTGGATTAGGGCGCTGACCGGCGTGGGGCCCGCCATGGCGTCGGGCAGCCAGACCATCAGCGGCACCTGGGCGCTCTTCCCAACAGCGCCGACGAAGAGCAACAGCCCGGCGAGGCTGAGGCCCATTGGCAATACGTAGCTGCCGTTGATTGCAGACCTAAGCTCGGGGATAGAGAGCGTGCCAAAGCTGCCGTACAGTAGCGCCATACCCAGCAGGAAACCCAGGTCGCCTATGCGGTTGGTGATGAAGGCCTTACGGGCGCTGTCGGCGTTCTTCTTCACGGTGTACCAGAAGCCGATCAGCAGAAAGCTGGCCAGACCCACGCCCTCCCAGCCGATGAACATCACCGGATAACTGCCAGCCAACACCAGCGTCATCATCATGGCGATGAAGAAGTTGAGGTAGGCGAAGAAGCGGCTAAAACCCTCGTCGCCGTGCATGTAGCCGATGGCGTAAACGTGAATCAGGAAGCCTATACCCGTGACCACCAGGCCCATGTACCCGGAAAGGTGGTCTAGCAGCAGGCTAAAAGGAATGCCGGGCAGCCAGTCCTTTATCTGCCAGCTGGCGCCGCCGGAAAGCACCCCCCACAGGACCAGCAAGAAACTGATTCCGGTCAGCGCCGAGGCCAAAATTCCCGGCTGCGGCTCCTTGAGGCTCTTGCCGAACAACCCCAAGTAGGCGAACCCCAAAAGCGGGAGCAAGATAATGAGTATTAGCAGCATGGTTACCCCCTAAACTCCGCGAGGTCGTCTACGGCGGTGGATTGGCGCGAACGGAATACGGCGACCACGATGCCGAGACCGACGGCCACCTCGGCCGCGGCCAGGGCTATCACTATCAGCGCCATGGCCTGACCGTTGAGGTTGCCGCTACCGCGGGCGAAGGCCGCCAGCGCCAGGTTGGCGGAGTTCAGCATCAGCTCCACCGACATGAAGATCAGGATGGCCGTACGCCGCGCCAATACTCCGTAGAGGCCGATGGCGAAGAGCAACGCCGAAAGAAGCAGGTAATAGCTCATCTGCCCACCTCCTTCAGCTCGCGGTCGCGCTCCAGCACCTGCGGCTTGATGCGCGTCTTGCGGATCTGTGGTTGCACCAGCACCACCGCCGCCACCGTGGCGGCGAATAGCAAAACCGCCACCAGCAACACCGGGTAGAGCCAGCCGCCGTAGAGGATGGCCCCCAACGCCTTGGGCAAGCCGCCGGCCAGCTTAACGTCGGCCAGCGGATCGATCGGCCCCAGGCTCGAGTAAGCGTAAGCCAGCGCCAAAAACAGCAGCGCCGCCAGCGCCGCGGCGATGGGCCGCATCCAGGGAAGCGGATTGGGCCCCACGTCGGCTTTGGCGTCAAACAGCAGCATGATCACGAAAAGGAAGAGGACCATGACCGCGCCGGCGTAGACGATAATCTGTATCCAGCCGAGGAACTGCGCCTCGAGCGCGAAATAGACCACCGCCAGCGCCAGAAAGTTACCCACCAGAGCCAGACCGGCGTGGATGGCGTTCTTGAGGGTCACTGCCGCCAGCGCGCTGGCGACCAGCAACGCCCCCATGAGCAGGTCAAAAACACTCACTCGTACTTCACCCCCTCCAGCTCCGGCCTGACGTAGGGCACCTCGAAGCCTAGCTTGAGCGGCTTGCCGCTCTTCTCGGCCTCGCGCCTTTGCGCCTTCGAACCCACGGTATCCACCAGCAAGTCCTCTTTGCCGTAAACGAGGTCGGCGTAAACGTAATCGGCCAGCTCGAACTCGTTGCCTAGCACTATCGCCCCGGTGGGGCAGGCCTCCTCGCAGAGTCCGCAGAAAATGCAACGCAGCATGTTGATCTCGTAGACCTTGGCGTAGCGTTCACCAGCCGAAACGGGGCTTTGCGGGTCGTTTTCCGCCGGTTCGACGTAGATTGCATACGCCGGACAGGCCGCCGCGCAAAGGCTGCAGCCGATGCACTTTTCCAGACCGTCTGGGTGCCGGGTCAGCACGTGCCGGCCGTGAAAACGGGGTTTGATGGGGACCGGCGCGCTCGGGTAAGGAATCGTTACCGGTTTGGAGAAAAGGTGTTTGAGGGTTATCCCCATCGCCTTGGCCAATGCATAGACACTCATACGGCTCCTCCTTTACTGGCCACCCAGTAGGCGGTAAGCAAAAACCAGGCCAACGCTACCGGGAAGAGCTTGCCCCAGGCGAAGCGAATCATCACGTCGTAGCGCGTACGGAACCAGCTGGCCCAGATCCACATGACAACGAAGATGAACACCAACCACTTTATGAAGAGCCAGAGAATGGGCACTTCCGGCAGACCGAAGGGAGCGTGCCAGCCCCCCATGAAGAGCGTCGGTATGAGCGCCGAGGCGGTAATCCAGTGCAGCAGCTCGGCCATATAGAAGGCCACGAACTTCATGCTGTTGTACTCGGTGGAGAAACCGCCTACCAGCTCCTGCTCAGCCTCGGCGAAGTCGAAGGGCGTGCGCCCCATCTCGGCCAGCGCGGCGATTAGGTAGACGATAAAAACCGGTAACTGCCACAGCGCCAGCCAGCCGTGCTTGACCTGCCAGTCAACGATGTCGCGCAGATCGAGCGAGCCCACCAGCAAAACCGGACCCAGAAGGGCCACCCCTAGCGCCAGCTCGTAGCCAATCAGCCCGGCGGCGCTGCGCATGCCGCCCATCAGGCTGTACTTGGAACCCGAGGCCCAACCGGAAAGAAAGATGCCGTAAGTAGCCAGCTCGGCGACCGCGAAGATGTAAAGGATGGAAACGTTGAGGCCCGCCACCCAGGGATCCAGCCCGAAGAGGCTGCCTTTGGGGCCCAAGGGGATTACCGCGAACGCCGCCAGCGCGAAGGTAAACGATATCAGCGGCGCCAGCCAGTAGACGAACTTATCGGCCTTGGCTACAGATATGTCTTCCTTAAAAATCGCCTTAACCGCGTCGGCGAGCGGTTGGAACAGCCCTAAGGGGCCGACGCGGTTGGGCCCTTGGCGTATCTGAAAGCGGGCCAGCCCGCGCCGCATCGCCCAGGTAAGGTAGGCGAAGGTAAAAAGAAGCATCAGGATGAGCACCAGGCCCTTAATGGCCGCTAAAAGATAGCTCACCGCGCCTCACCTCCTTCGGGAACCAGCGCCTTGAAAGGGACCCTGGCTCCGGGGTTCGAACCCAGAGCCGGCAGGAAGAACCAGCCCTTGGGCAACTCATCGTCGAATTCCAGACGCGCCGCCTGCGTTCCCCAGGGAGTTTGCAGGGTAATCGTAGCCCCTACGTCCAACCCCTCGGCCAAGGCCGTCTGCGGGTGCGCCGCCAGCGTGAGGGTTCCCAAGGCGCGCTGCACCGTCTCGCCGAGCAGGTGGCGCGATTTCCACATACTGGGGCGCAGGTAGAGATTGCCGCCTTCGCCTTGTCGCGGACGGGGGCTCAGGGAAACGCGGGGACGCCAGACCTGGCCGAATTCTTCCAGCTTGTCAAGATTGATCTTGTAGCGCTCGGTAAAGCGCGCGCGCGCCTGCCTCACCAGACGCAGGGAGCTCTTGACCCCTAGAGCCTGGGCGAAGAGGTAGATTACCTGAATCAAGCCCTCTGCCTCTCCGGCCTCCACGTGAGCCGGGCGCAACTCCAGCAAACGGTTTTCGACGTTGAGCAGCGTACCTAGCTTCTCGTAGCTGGTCTTGGCGGGCAGCACCACGTCGGCGTGCTGGCGCACCACTTCGCTCAGACGCGCGGCGTGGAAGACCTTGAACTCGGCGAGATCTAGCAGAAGTTGCGGCGGGTTGTCCGCGGCCGCCAGCAGCGCCCGCGGCATCTTGTCGCCGCTGGGCCAGACGCCCATCGCCTCGAGCCCGCGGGCATTGGCGGCCGGCGTCATGGCCAACACCAACGCCCCCTGCGACTTCGCCAGCTTTTCGGCCAGCTGCGCCGCCTCCACGTCGTTCAAAACCTCGGCGCCGAGCAACAAAACCCGCTTCTTGGCTTTCCGCCAGCGTTGCGCCGCCTGCTTGAGAGCGCCCGCATCTACTCCCGCTACCCGCGGCGCGTCACGCCCCGCCAGCAGCGCGTCTATAGCGCCCAGTAAGGCGCTGGCCTGACCGGGCTCGAAGACGCCTTTGGCCTCGGCCCACTCCATCACCCTGGTCGGGTAAGGAGCGAAAGCTCCCAATAGCGACCTGTCCGGCGGCGTGTGCTCGCGAATCGAAAGGTCGGCTATGGGCGTGCCGTGGTTGAGGCGCGGCGGCGTCTTGACGCCGCGCAAGCGCTTGTAAATCCAGACATGGCTGAGCGGCAGTTCTTCCGTGGGGTCGCCGATGGTCAGAATGTAATCCGCCTCCAGCAAGTCGGCGAAAGTCGCCGCCGGGAAGTTGCTGGCGGGAACGGCGCTGCGGCCCTCGAAGTCCAGGTACCCGCTACCCAGAGTCTTCGCCAGCTCCGCCGCGGCCATGCCTTCTTCTATGGTGGCGTCCCCCGGCAGGAGCAGCCCCACGCGCTCTTGCGGCACGCCTTCGAGGCCCTTTTGCATGGCGGCCAGCGCCTCTTCCCAGCTGGCGGGCTCGAGCGAACCCCCCTTGCGCACAAGCGGTGTAGTGACCCGGTCTTGATCTACCCACTCGTGCCCAAAACGAGCCGCGTCTGAGATCCAGATGTCGTTCAGCTCGGGGTTCTCGCGGGCGCGGATGCGTTCGATGCGGCCCGAACGGGCGTCTATCCAGACGTACTGCCCCGAGGCGTCTTCCGTGCTGACGCTGGGGGTCTGCTCAAACTCCCAGTTGCGCCCGCGGAAGCGCGCCACGCGGTCGAGCAACGCCCCCACCGGACAGATGTCGGTAATGTTGCCGCTGAAGTTAGAGGGCAGACCCTCGTCGGCCGTGCCGATGAAGGTATGCACCGCCCGCTCGATAAAGTCGAGCACCTGGTCGCCGGGGATCTCCTCGAAGTAGCGCACGCAGCGCTTGCAGTGAATGCAGCGCTCGCGGTCGAGGATTATGAACTCGCTGAGCGGGTGGTGCTTGTCTACGTGGCGCTTGCTGAACTCGTAGCGGGTATAGACAGGCTCGCCGGTCGGGCCGGTGTAAAACTTTTGCTCGAGCCCGTACTCGTAAGCGCGGTCCTGCAGGTCGCAGGCGCCGCCTTTGTCGCAGGTGGGGCAGTCGAGCGGGTGGTTGGCCAGCGTCAGCTCGACCATCCCCGACTGGGCGTGGCGCACCTCGTCCGAGAGAGTGTCTATCACCATCCCCTCGCTGACCGCCAGCGTGCAGCTGGCCATCAGCTTGGGGAACCAGAAAATCTTTATCTCGCCCGACTCGTCTTTGATCCATTCGCCGTCGGGCCCCTTACGCGGCGAACCCGCCTTGACCAGGCACATCCGGCAGGAACCGGTGGGGCTCAGGTGGCGCTCGGCGCAGAAGAGGGGCACGTCGTAACCGGCGTGGAAGATCGCGTCCATAGCCGAGGTGCCCGGGGGCACCTCGACGGTGCGGTCGTTGACCTTGACTTTTGGCATCCTCACCTCCACCTCGGTCCCGACTGGACCGCGCAGGTACCGTGCTCGATGTGGTGTACGAACTCCTCGCGGAAGTGACGCAACGCCCCGCGAATGGGCCAGACGGCGGCGTCGGCCAGGGGGCAGAAGCTGCGCCCTTCTATCTGGTCGAGCAGGTCTTCCATCGTCTTTAGGTCTTGATGGGTGGCCTGGCCGCGCTCGAACTTCTCGAAGAGCTGCGGCAGCCAGCCCGAGACCCCTTCGCGGCAGGGTGTACACTTGCCGCAAGACTCGTGCGCGTAAAAGCGAATGAGATTCCAAATGGCGTCTACTATACAGACCGACTGGGGTATCAACACCACCCCGCCGGTACCCAACGACGACTTGGCGGCGACGAGCGATTCATAGTCCATCGGCAGGTCTAAGTACTCGTCGCTAAAGGGCAAGAGCGGCGTCGAAGAACCGCCGGGGATGAAGGCCTTGATCGGCTCGGTGGGACCGCCCGCCCAGTCGTAGATGAGCTCGCGGAAGGTGGTGCCCATGGGCAGCTCGTAAACGCCGGGGCGCCGGGCCGGGCCGGAAACCTGGTAGAGTTTCATCCCCTTGGAGCGCTCGGTGCCCATCTGCGCGAACCAGTCGGCGCCGCGCTGCATGATGTGCACCACGCTGGCCAGCGACTCGACGTTATTGATGGTAGTGGGCTTGCCGTAAAGGCCCGACTGCGCCGGGAAGGGGGGCTTCATGCGCGGGTTGGCCCTGAGGCCCTCCAGCGAGTTCATCAGCGCCGTCTCCTCGCCGCAGATGTAAGCGCCGGCGCCGCGGTGGACGTAGAGGTCAAAGTCGAAGCCGGAGCCAAAGAGGTCCTTACCCAGGTAACCTTGCTGGCGGGCTTCGCCGATGGCGGCGACCAAGCGCTCGTAGGCTTTTTTGTACTCGCCGCGAATGTAGACGTAACCCTTGGTAGCGGCCATGGCGTAGCCGCCGATGATCATGCCCTCTATCAGCTGGTGCGGATCGTCCTCCATGATGTAGCGGTCTTTGAAAGAGGCCGGCTCCGACTCGTCGGCGTTGCAAATTAGGTAGTGCTGCCGCCCGTCTTTGGGCATGAAGCTCCACTTGACGCCGGTGGGAAAACCGGCGCCGCCGCGCCCGCGCAAGCCGCTCTTTTTTACCTCTTCGACGACCTCGTCGGGCTGCTTTCCGGTCAGCACCGCCTTAGCGGTCTGGTAGCCGCCGTGGGCCAGATAGTAATCGAGCTTCCAGCTGTCGGGCTTGCCTACGTGGGCGTAGAGAGTGGGCGCGAAGCGCGGGTCTTTACCGCTGACTATTGGTCCCGTACTCACGACTCACCCCCTTTCACCAGCTCGATAACGTGCTTACCCGTTTCTTCCTCGCCGGGCAAGGTGCGCCTTACTTCTTCCAGGGGCTTGTCCTCAGAAAGGCCGTCCAAAAGAGCCTGCAAACGCTCTTTGGTAACCCTTTCGATGTAGTGTTCATCGTTTATCTGTATTACCGGACCGGTATGGCAGCTGCCCAAACACTCGACCGCCTGCAGGCTGAAGCGTCCGTCTTCGCTGACCTCGCCCGGAAGAATACCCAGCCGCTCCACCAAAGTCTTCCATAGCTCGTCGGAACCGGCCAGCTTACAGCTGAGAGTGCGGCAGACCTGGATGTGGTACTTGCCGGTCGGCAGCCCCTGGTAGTAGCTGTAAAAGCTCATAACCCCGGCTACCTCGGTCGCGGTGGTGCCCACGATCTCGGCTATCTCCTTCATGCGCTCAAAACTGACGTAGCCCTCTTCCTGCTGCACCCGCCGCAGGAGGGGCATGAGCGCGCTGCGGCGCCGGTCTTCGGGGTACTGAGCAAAGACTTCGGCCAGCCAGTCTTGCTTATCGTCAAAAAAACCCATGCGTAACCTCCGTTAGCGGTCGATGCCCCCGAGCACCGGGTCGAGGGTCGCCAAGATGGCGATGAAGTCGGCGAACTGGTGGCCCTTGGCGGCGTACTTGAGGGACTGGATGTTTACGAACTCGGGAGTGCGGATCTTGACGCGGTAGGGCATGCTGCCGCCGTCGGAAACGACGTAGTAAGAAAGCTCGCCGCGGGCCGACTCGGTGGGCACGTAAGCCTCTCCCAGCGGTGGGTGGAAACCCTCGGTAACCAGCTTGAAGTGATATATCAAAGCCTCCATGCTGCTACCCAGCATCTCTCGCGGCGGCAGGGAGTAGTGCGGGTCGGCGTCGCGGATGGGGCCGGGCTCTAGCCGCTCCACGGCCTGCTCGATGATGCGGTGCGACTGGCGCATCTCCTCTAGGCGGATGACCATGCGGTCGTAGGTATCGCCGCGCGTGCCCAGGGGCACGTCGAACTCGTACTTTTCGTATCCGCCGTAGGGGTGGGCCTTACGAACGTCGTAGTCGACACCGCTGGCGCGCAGCGAGCCGCCGGTGAGGCCGAGGTTGATGGCCACGTCGGGCGGAATGACACCGATATCGCGGGCTCGCGAAACGAAGATGGGCGAACCGTCGAACATCCCCTGGTAGTCGTCCACCTTGGCCAAAAAGCCGGAGAGGAACTTCTTGAGCTCGGGGACAAACTCTTCGGGTACGTCTTCTTTTAGGCCGCCGACGCGCACGTAGTTGTGGTGAAAGCGCTGACCGGTAACCCACTCGAAGAGGTCGAGTATGGCCTCACGCTCGCGGAAGGCGTAGAAGAAGGGCGTCATCGCCCCCAGGTCGAGGAGCCCCGAAGCCACGAAGAGCAGATGGCTGGCTATGCGCGATAGTTCGTTGAGTATTATCCGCAAGGTCTCCGCCCGCTCGGGCACGCGCGCGCCCAGCAGCTTCTCCACCGCCAGCGCGTAGGCCATGTCGTGCGCAAAAGAGTGTACGTAGTCCATGCGCGGCGTGTAGGTGAAATTCTGGGTGTAGCTGCGGTTCTCCATCGTCTTTTCGAAGCCGGAGTGGAGGTAGCCGATGTGCGGCTCTAAGTCGATAATCTCTTCTCCCGCAATCGTTACCACCACCCGCAGCACGCCGTGGGTAGAAGGGTGCTGCGGGCCGACGTTGAGAACCATCAACTCGCTGCGCAGTTCCCGCGGCTCCTCCGGCAGGGGTACGTCCGTTTTGGGTCTCATACGTCCTCCCCATCCTTGACCGCGGCGCGCCGAACGTCTTCAAAGTAGGCTTCATACCCTCTACGGGCGCCGCCCTTGCGGCCGGTAAGCCCAGCGTCCTTACCCGCTATGCTCGCACGGAACTGCTCCGGGTCTATGTAGCGGCCGTCGCGGAAAATCGTAGGCGTTTCCCCCAGCGGATAATCTTTGCGCAAGGGGTGACCTTCGAGGTCTTCGGGGGTAAGGATCTTGCGCAGATCCGGGTGACCCTCAAAGCGGATTCCCAGCAGGTCGTAAACCTCGCGCTCCAAAAATCCGGCGCCGCTGTAGAGGGGCGTCGCCGAGGGCAGCTGCGGGTCCTTCTCAGGAACCCAGACGCGTGCGAAGAAACGCGAGCCGTCCCCGTCGCGCCAACCCTTCATCGCCACCATCTCGAAAAGCACCGCGAAGCGCTGCGGCCTGCTCTCGGGGTACTCGGCATAATCTATGCCTATTACGTTGGCCAGGTAGTTGAAACCCGCAGCCTGCATCTCCGTGAAGAACGATTCGAGGTCCTCGCGGGGAACGTCTATCCAGACCAGGCCGTGAACCTCCTCTATGCCGTAACCGCGTTCGGAGGCGTACTCTTTGGCTTTGTCCAGTAGAGCCATGGCTACCCCCTCACCCAGGCCTCGACGGGAGGCAATTTGCGGCCCGTGTCGTCGCTGGCTTGGCCGCGGATCTTCTTTTGCAGCTGCATTACCGCGTAGATCAAAGCCTCCGGCCGCGGCGGACAGCCAGGAACAAATACGTCCACCGGCACGATGCTCTCTACCGACTGCACGATGGCGTAGTTATTGAACATACCGCCGGAGGCGGCGCAAGCGCCCATGGCGATTACCCACTTGGGGTCGCCCATCTGGTCGTAGACGCGACGCATTATCGGCGCCATCTTCTTGGAAAGGCGCCCGGCGACTATCATTACGTCGGCCTGGCGCGGGCTGGCGCGAAAAACTTCGGATCCGAAGCGCGACAAGTCGTTGCGGGCGTCGGAAGAGGCCATCATCTCAATGGCGCAGCAAGCCAGGCCGAAGGTGACCGGCCAAAGCGAGTTGGAGCGGCCCCACGCCACCAGCTTTTCCAGGGTGGTAAAGAGGATGCCCTCGCGCTCCAGCTCTTGCACGTCCTTTTCAAACATGCTGCCTAATCCCACTTCATCACCCCTTTCTTCCATTCGTAGACGAATCCCGCCAGGACTATCAGGGTAAAAGCGAGGATGGCCCAAAAACCCGCCATCCCCAGCTTGCCGGCGTTAACGGCGTAAGGCCAGAGGAACGCCACCTCTACGTCAAAGATGATGAAGAGCATGGCCACTACGTAAAAGTGAACCGGTAATCGGTGCACCTCACCGGCAGGGTCGTTGCCCGACTCGTAGGGCATCAGCTTTTCGGGGCTGGGCTTTTTGGGGCCTAGCAAAGCGCCCAAAAGCAGCATCACTACGCCAATCCCACCCGCTATCAGCAGATAGATGAAGATGTTTATGTACTCACTGGTCCCTGACAAGATATCCCCTCCTTTGTGCCATCGTTCACTTGAGGTCGCAGACGGTGAGTGAACGATGAACCACAATCCCCATAAGTTTAACCCGATGCCGTCCAAAGCAGCAGGCCCATAAGTCCCTGTTGTCAGGTGCTAACGGCGACTACTAACGCCGCCCCCAAAGGAACCCTGAACACGCGGGGCGGGACCGGCGACGGCGGCGCGCGACGGTCCCGTCAGCGGCCGTCTCGCATACCGCTTTCCCGTTTGGTCTTGCCCTCCATGTGCTCTACTTCGCCGGTCTGCGGCAGGCCCATCCAGACCAGCGAGACGCCCTGGTGGTCGAAAACGACCGGGCGGATTCGCTGTCGCAGAAGCCGTTTGGCGGCCTTTTGCCGAGCCTTTTCGAGCGCCTCTTCTTCTCCAGAGGCGGCTACCACGTAAACCGCCTCGACTGTTACTCCGGCGTCGGAGTCGAGCACGTTGGTGACCAGAAAGAGCTTCATGGGCTCAGCATACAATCAGCGATGCGGAAAACTCGCCGGCTAAGCGAGCGCGCGGGTTCACCGCCGCATAACACCACTAGTTTTCTGAGGCAGGTCTTCTGCGCTCCTCTGACATCTAAGGCTGGGGGCTTGCACCCCCAGCCTTAGATCCAGCAAAACTCCTTTAAGGGTTGTAGCGCCAGACGGCCATGTTATTGCTGGAGTTATCAGCGCTCGTATAGGTATAGCCTGCGAGCAAAATCTTACC
>Ga0256833_1000395_pt1 | contig 34827 bp, 29 predicted proteins | sample 356284metaG_FD_190535 | JGI IMG/M metagenome (GOLD analysis project Ga0256833, IMG submission 190535) | Hydrothermal vent microbial communities from Mid Atlantic Ridge, Atlantic Ocean - 356-284 | ecosystem: Environmental > Aquatic > Marine > Hydrothermal vents | place: Atlantic Ocean: Mid... | reverse complement strand
TAAAGGGCGTTGAGCCCAGTTGTTGGAGCGAGCACCATTCCGAACCAAACGTTAAGAATGCCCTAAGGGAGCACCTTGCCGCGATGCTTAAGGCTTTAGGAGTTTATGGCGCCTTAACCTTCCTCTCGTTCTCCTTGATTAATGCATTGGCCCTATCCTATGGCCCGTTCCTTTACAACTTCATTAAGTATGTGTTGGGTTTAAACATAGTTTTCCTAGGCGTGTACGAGTCACTGTCTACGGTAGTGAATGCCGCGCTACAGCCGGTTGCGGGGACTATAGTTGATCGTGTTAGTGTGAATGCGATTAAGTATGCACTCTGTGCTGAGACCATACTTTCGGTAGTCATAACGGTTATTGGGTCATGTGTAAGTGGTCAGTATAGCTCATTACTCGTCACTATCGCCCTAGCCCTCATACTGGCATACGAGCTAAGTGGTAGCGTACTCAGTAATGCGATTAACGTTGGAGTAGCCCTAATGACAAGGGCGGAGTTTAGAGGATCCTCCTACGGCTTATTAACTAGCTTAAGCTCGTTACTCTCCATGCCGATGTACGTAATGTTCGCATACGCTTGGTCTGTGAGTCCTGCAACCGTACCTCTTTACTACGGGCTGTTAACGTTAGTACCGTTAGCTATTTGGTACGTCGGTGAGCGTCTCCGCATCAAAAAAGCCGTGGTTGGGGTTTGACTCCTCACTTCCTCTCCTCGTCAGTGCAGATCGCTACTAGGCGGCAGAACGCCGACTCGCCACCCACGAACTTGAATGGGAATGCTGAGATTAAGCACCTCCTGTTCAGCACCTTCTCTATCTCCCCGCCGGCGTTCTCAACGTGTAGTACGCCGTACGGGAAGAGGTACGTGTGCATTAGCTGGAAGTTCTCCGGCCACGGCATGACTTCCTGTATCTTCTTGCCGTGCTTCTTCTCGAACTCCTCCACGATGTCCGGCCTCAGCCTCCTTATCGGGGTGTTGAGTGGGTGGTCCTGCGACCCCGCATCTACTGCCGTCCACCTTATCTTGTTCTTGATTAGCCAGTCGGCGAACTCCTTCGTTGGGCCTGGATGCTTGAGCATGTACCTGACGACGTCAGCAGTTGGTTGGTAGTATGCGTACTTGCTGTAGCCCGTGTATATCACGAGTATGTCGTAAGGCTTCAGCCCTAGGTTGTAGGACCTTATTTTCTCCTCGATTAGGTCTGAGGTGTATATGTCCAGGTCGGAGACGTCCTCACTGATGTCCACGATGACGCCCTCACCGATCCAGTACTCGATGGGTATGGACGCGATGTCTAGGCCGGCTGAGTCGAAGTGTAGCGGCCCATCCATGTGTGTGCCGATGTGTAGTGGGGTCTGAATGTACTGCGCGCCGACGCCGTGCTCGTAAATTACCTTAATCCACTTGAACTCGAAGGGCGGGTACGTTGGGAAGGGCGGGCTTAACGGGCTTAACGGTTGCGATAGGTCGTAGACCTTAGCATTGGCCCAATCCACGACCTTGCTCCAGTCGTAGGAGGGCTTCCTCTCCCAAACCTTAGCAGCGAATCCCTCCAAAATGTTGTTTGGGCGGGGCCTCCACTTATCGCGGCTGAAGTATATGGACAAGATTAAACACCGTGAACTATTGAATGCTCAGAAAAATAAACATAACTTAAAACAAACGAATAAACAGGTGTTAGAGGAGCTAAGGTGAGGACGTTCTCTAGGTAATCATAATTCAAACCAAGCTCAACCCGGCACCCTCAACGAAGGCATCGAGGCACAGCAGGGGATCCGCGTCGAGAGCAAGGCAGGTAGCGATCAAGCATCCAAGCCCCATCGAACCTCCGGAATCATGACCTAAGGACAGGAGCGTTATCAGGGACTCCAGCATCCCCCCGGCATCCCCCCTAGTGAAGGAAGCTACAGCCCCGTCAATCCCCTCATTAAGGTTAAGCGTGATTAACTCCCGCATAATGATAGCGGAGAGCAGGTTGGTTCGCGATGTTAATTCACGCAACCCTACACTTAGCCGGCGACCCTTCACGAACCCCCCATCAACTAAGGCGTTGATTGTGGCGGCGAAACCACTCACCACGTCATCGGCTGAAGGCGTGAGGCCGTGGCCTAAGCCAACAAGCTTAAGTAAGCCGTCAAAAACCCGGGCTGGGGTAGGGGGCTCAGAGGCGCTTTCCTTAATCACATTCCTTACGGCGAGTAGGATCCGCGGGTGCGGCACGGAGTCGGTTACTGCGGCGACATAGCCGAAAGCCCTAGCCACTGAAAGCACTTCGTCAAGAGTAAGGAACGCGGCCTCACCGTGAAGGGCGCTGTAGGAGGGCTCCCACATTACCGCGTCATTAATGTGTATCGTGAGTTCATTGCCTTTAGAACAGAGCGATAAGTCCGCGCCTGACTCATTAGTAAGTATTATGTGCACACTCACGTCCGCAGGGTTAAGCAGGCCCTTGAAGCCATTAGGTAGGGTAACTATCTCGATCCAGGGAATGTTTATAGTGAATGACGCCTTCAACGGCTTGGCAGTTATGGTAACTAATCCATGGTTACGTAGAAGTACGTTGATGGTGTTCCTGAACACCCAAACCCGCTCTACTACGTGATTGTCTCGATGGGTGTGAAAAAGGAGTTTTCGCAGCGCCTCAGCACCGATTGCTAGTGCTGTGAGCTCTGCCCTCATGCACGCACTCACTAACCCAGCCCTACTATATGCCGTACTTCTGCGCGAACCTGCGTAGCGCGACTTTGAACGGCTCTATTGGGAACTGCACTATCCCTGCCCCCACCTGCCCTATGCCTGGCTCCTTGTGCGCGACACCAGTATTTATCGTCGGTGTTATCCCTGTCTTAACAACCTTCCTGATGTCCACCCCCGTCGGTGTTCCCTGGAAGCCTAGGTACGGTATCGTGAAGTACTTGTGCTTAGTGTACGTTATCTCGTACATCCTCTTAGTGTTTTCGATGGCGAATTCAACGGTGCTCCCTACGTAGCTGATTATGGCTGGCGCGGCAGCCATGGCGAAGCCCCCGAAGCCCGCGGTCTCAGTTATTGATGAGTCACCTATGTCTGGGTTGGCGTCCTTCTCCGAGTAGCCCGGGAACCAGACCCCCTTAGGTATCGGTGCTGGCGCGGTGAACCACTCCTCACCTAAGCTACTCACCCATATACCCATGTCCGTGCCGTTCCTGGTCATGACCGTTACTATGGTGCTGTACTCTATGCCGTGTGCGGCGAGCGTCATTAGTTTTGCTGCGGCCATTCCCATGTTCAGCGGGAATATTATGTTCCTAGCTATGAAGTTGTACGCGGCAATCACATCCTTCCTGTCGATGCCTGTGGAGAACATGTACGGCGATATCTCCTTGAGGAGGAGGGCGTTTGCGGCAACGTACCTGTTGTGGCACTCATCACCCATGTGCAGGGCTTGAGCTATTATGTTCTTGAAGTTCAGGCCTGGCTTCCCGTCCCTCCTAATCTCGTCTATCGTTGCCTTAAGCACCGGGTAGAGCACCTCAGCCATCCACTTCAGCCTATCGATGACTTCCTTGCCGTAAGCGCCGTACCTCAGCACCTTACCTAGGCCCTCATTCATGTTCGTGTATGCGTAGTTGCCGAACTTCGGGTCGTAGAATATGAAGACAGGCATGGAGGGCGACACTACGCCAGCCATAGGCCCCACAACGCGGTGAGGGTGCGTGGGCTCGAACACTACCTCACCCGTCTCAAGGAGCCTCTCCGCCCTCTCAGGGGTGTCCGCCCAACCCTCGTAAATCACGGCCCCGATCAAGGCACCCTTGAGGGGGCCGGACACCCTGTCCCACGTTATGGGTGGGCCGGCATGCAGTAACTTCATGCCCTTAAGGTCGGGTATGACCTTCCCAGCCACGCCCATGTCGACCCAGTGCGGCTCTGACTCCATCATTCGCTCAACGGCTTTCTTGTTTGCTTTCTCGATTTCCTCCTTTATGGAGGATGAAGCCAAGTTGTTCACCAGTACATTATTAACGTAAAACACATTAAAAGTAAGTGTTCCTATGAAGAAATCATTAATGCTACGAAGTTATCTCTCAATAGTATATATCTGTTCATTTGGGCAACACTTTTATCTTCGAACCCTCATAGTAGTATATGTGGTTGACCCACCATGCCGTACGAAATTCCTGTAAGGACAACGCTTAAGGACGGTAAATACTCCGTCAAGGCTGAGTGGATTGAAGCCTTCCTGAGGCCCCCAAGGTCGCCGCTACTGGACAGGCCTTACGAGCCGAAGCTCGTCGAGCTTCGTGGCGGCAGGAAAATGGTTGTAAGGATGGCTACCGAGAAGGACATACCGCTAATACTTGATGTTCTAAGGGACATGATAAACCTACAGATAGACGTAGACTTCTTCGACCTCGTGGCGGCCAGGACCTACGCGGAGATACTCGCATACGTTAGGAAGAGGATCAAGGACGAGTGGATAATGATTGGCGTCCTCGAGGACGGCACCCTCGCAGGCCAGGTCAACGCTAGGCTCTGGAACGACAAGATAGCCGTAAGCCTCCACACCATAGTGTTCAAGCGCAGGATCGGCGCCGGCCTACCGCTCTACCTAGCGAAGATGGAGTACGCCTTCGAGACGCTAGGCGTTGAGGAGTGGTGGCCCACCTTCGAGTCCTACTACGGCTTCAGGGAGTTCGTGCTCAAGCTGGGCACCCACCAGAAGCCCTACCCAGAGTACCAGCACGAACTAGGAGGCGCTACGGTGTTCTACAACACCCGCGACGACTGGTTCAACTACATAAAGCCTACCTGGAAGCAACTACTGGGCACGAGACCAGTGCCTGAGGACCTACTAAAGGTAGCTGAGAACCCAAAGAAACCCGACGTCAAGGAGGAGTTCGCTGACTTCCTCTAACAGAACGCATCCCAAGTTAAACCCCTTGAGGAACACGCTTTTCCCCTCAACACGTACCCTTGGTTATCGACCTGCTAGGGCATTAAGGTAAGCTACTGTTTCTTAAGTTAAGGTTTTGTTAGGTCTATGTGGTTCTCCTCGTTTTGGGGCTGGGTGTGGAGTGTGCGCCGTTCGCCCCTCGGGCGGCGTCAATGACCTACACGCGAAGCGACTCGCAACCACGGTGAGGTGCAACCGCCCTAGCAGGACCCGCGATAACCCAGGACGGGGGACGGTTAATCCCTGAGGGGGAGAAGGGCCAAGGTGAATTTAAATCACGGCCGTCTCTATGACCTCAACGCCCGTGGACTTCACAACGAACCTTATCCTCCTCCCCCTTAACTCCTCAACCTTCTTTAATTCAGAGATCTTCCGGAGTACGTGCCTCCTCACGTTAAGCACTTTCTTAACGAAGAACGCGCCAGCCACAACTAAGGAGGCCCCCACTAGAATCATTATGACGGGATCCATCGTTGACCACGACAGGTAGATACCGGCTACCCACATAGCCGAGTAGAGCAACGCACTCACTACTAAGTTACTTCTAATGCCCTTCAACGCCTCCTCAGGCCCTTCCCTAGGGTCGCCTCCCTCACGCTTCTTTAAGCTCCTCAACTCAACACCATTCATCGTCAGTACCTTCCTAACGAATAAGTAGAGGTCTAGGCTACCGAACGTCTTTATTGAAGGTATGAATACGACATCAGCACTAATTCTTCCGTTATGGATGTCTGTGAGCAACCTGCTCAGCTCCGGATACTTACCCCTGAGCCTCACGGTTTCCGAGCGTTCCCTATACACCCTTAACACCCTATATCCAAGCCCCTCAACCTTCCCTCTGATGTCGTCCTCTGTGTCGAACTCGTAAATCACGGCTAGGGGTTTCACACCTTCTCCTCTACCATCGCCGTCCTTCCGTAGCTCTTGGTTGGGGTTAGGTGCCTCCATAATGCTCATCACTTTAGGATGATGCATTCGCGGTTAATTAAGGGAGATGCGTACTTAAGCAATAAATATTTTTAAGTACATCGTCTGAGCAGTAGGTAATTAATACATGTAACTAGTGATAGTGAGTATCATTGGGTGATACGCCATTAATTCGTTAACAGTTATATTTATCAAGCTTAATATCTTTACAGCATACTTCTAGTTAAAAGAGAATAATTTTCAACGTATACGATGTTTTTATTAAGTACTTCTGATATAAACTAATATCGAATAATTCTGAGAAGGTGCGGTTCTATGGCTTCTGAGCCTGAAAAGGAAGTCACGAAGCCCAAAATCAGGTCCTTTAGGGAATGGCAGGAGTATGCTAAGAAGGCGCCTAGGAAGTGGATGATCTACGGGATCGAGGACAGGCCTAAGTCGCTTATCGAGACAATACTCTTAGGCCTACAGCAGTACTTCATAATGTTCGGCGCGACCGTCGCCGTGCCTATGCTCGTTGCTGGGTGGATAAAGCAGTACTACCAGATACCTGACCCCGTATTCAGAACGTTAGTTGCTGAGCTAATCACCATACAGTTCTTCGGCGCCGGAATATGTACTTTGTTGCAGACATGGCCGAGGACAGGGTCAGGACTTCCCATAATTCAAGGGTCGTCCTTCTCGTTCTTGGGGTCGCTCTTCGCCATCATTAGCGCTACGGGAATCATTGCTAATGCTGAAGGGTACAGCAGTGTCCAGCAATTCATAGCGAGTACCGACCCATGGCTTAGGGCGACCACGATACTCCGTTACACTACTGGCGCCATAATCGGTGCATCGTTCTTCGAAATCATCTTAGGTTACGCTGGAATTATGGGTAAGCTAAAGAGGGTGTTGACGCCCGTCTCCATAGGCCCCACAATAATCCTAATTGGTTTGTCGCTCTTCGGCGCCCCAGCCGCTGTGGGCGTGCCGAACTGTTGGTGGGAGGCCCTACTAGTGGTTGCGTTAATAGTGACGCTGAATCAGTTAATCGGGAGGAAATTCGTGAAGATTCAGATGTTCTCGATAATAACGTCCTTAGTTATAGCGTGGATCATAGCGGCAACCCTAACCGTGACTGGTGTGATCTCGGGTACGGCGTGCGCCGTGAACTTCATGACGCTGCAAACCGTTGTGGAGAAGGCGTATTACTTCAGGCCGCCGGTACCGTTCCCATGGGGGCTGCCTAAGATACTGCCAGCTTTCGCTCTAGGGATGATTGCCGCGTACCTAGCTTCAATGGTTGAGTCGATCGGAGACTACCACTCAGTAGCTAGGATGTCCGAGGCCCCACCACCCACTGAGGACATGATTAGCAGGGGCTTAGGTGCTGAGGGTCTTGGTTGCCTCATTGGCGGCATCTTCGGCGCTGCCGGGGGCTACACGAGCTACTCAGAGAATATCGGTTCAATCGGCTTAACTAGGGTCTCAAGCAGGTTCGTCTTCCAGGTCGGTGGCATACTGATACTCTTCCTAGGCGGCATGATAACGATATGGGGTGCCTTCATGGCGTCGATGCCCGGCCCGATAGTCGGCGGTCTCTACTTAACGGTCTTCGGCCTAATCGCGGCGGTCGGTGTCTCCGTAGTGTCCATGGCCGACATGAAGTCCTCCAGGAACCTCTTCATAATAGGCATAGCGATGTTCGCTGGCTTAGCCATACCGAACATGGCCGGCTCCATGGACCCGTGGCTACATAGCCTACCCCTAAGCATTAGGTGGGCTGGAGACATACTCAAGGTAATCGCCGAGACCGGAATGGCCGTAACCGCATTCATAGCGATATTCCTAGACAACATAATACCCGGAACCCCCGAGGAAAGGGGCATAACCCATCCGGAGTGGGCTGGTGAGTGAAAGAACGCTTTTTAAATACTCAATCAAAACATCTCTTCCTCAAAAAACTAAGGAATGCCTCCGCACCCCCTAAGGTGAGCACCTAAGTTTCAAATGTAATCAGTAACGCTCGACACGACATCGTCATGACGAATAAAACCATACCGTATAGACTCCCAAGTCCTTCACCCTCCACGCACTCGTAAGTGAGGTCAGGCGAGTCAGGAACGCGTGCTTAGTGCTGACTTCAAGGCTCTTCAATGGCGGTATAATTAGCGGATTCCCGCAACTTAAGTCGGCGAGCACCAAACATTAGTCCATACAGGCACGTCATGGGGCTCTACTGAGGTAATCCTTCATCGGTGCGTGAGCACCTCCTTAACCATATTATTAGGGAGTTCATGATATCAATCACTTCGCGGTGAAGCATTTTCTGCACTAACTGCGGCTTGTAGGGGTACAGCGCTATCCCTTCCGCAACGCTGATTGTGTGCGTTACCTTAGTGTATGAGGCGAATAGCACGTCCCACGGTGTATAAGGGGCGGTGTTCCAGGTCTCAAACATCTCATCGGCAATGTATTTCACGACCCCCTCCTCATACCCATCATCAACTATCAGTACTATGTTGTAAAAGAAGAACGTCATTGACCCCTTAGGCCTTCTCCTCTCAAATAACTTGTTAATGTCCTCTAATTCCTTCAACGTGAGCGTATCGACGACCCTAGTGAGGAAGTATATGATCCTGCCCTTGAGCCCGACCCGCTTCAGCTTCTTCCTGGCCTCCCACGTTCTCGGATCCACCTCACTTACGGCATACCCTCTCTCCCGGAGCATGTCCTTGAGCTTTGAGGAAACGTCGGCACCGGTCACAGTCAATTAGTACCACGCATGTAGTGTAGGACGTTAGGCTTTATAACTGTGGCACGTAACTACTGTATTTGGTTCTACCCATGAGTGGTTCGGAAAGACCCGAGATCCGCAAGTTAAGGGAGATGAGGGAGAAAGCCCTTCTCGGAGGCGGTAAGGCGGCGATAGAGAAGCAACACGCCAAAGGTAAGTTAACGGCGCGGGAGAGAATAGAGCTCCTCGTAGACCCGGACTCTTTCCTTGAGGTCGACATGCTCGTAAGGCATAGGGCAACGGAGTTCGGCATGGATAAGAAGTGGGCGTACGGGGACGGGGTCGTCACAGGCCTAGCGAAGGTCGGTGGCAGGCGCGTAGTGGTGATAGCGCAGGACTTCACGTTCATGGGTGGTTCGTTAGGCGAGATGCACGCCGCTAAGGTCGTTAAGGCGATGAGTTACGCGTTAAGCACGGGTGTCCCAGTAATATTCCTTAACGACTCCGGAGGCGCCAGGATTCAAGAGGGTGTAGACTCCCTTAAAGGGTATGGCGACATATTCTACATGAACGTCCAGGCGTCAGGAGTCATCCCGCAGATAGCCGCCATTATGGGGCCATGCGCTGGTGGCGCAGTCTACTCGCCAGCACTAATGGACTTCATAGTCATGGTTAGGAAGACTTCCTTCATGTTCATAACGGGGCCGCGTGTGGTTAAGCAGGTAATCGGTGAGGATGTGGACGAGCAGCGGCTTGGCGGGGCCGACGTTCACGCAACGAGGTCAGGCATGGCTAGCTTCGTGGCGAACAACGATGAGGAAGCAATAAATATTATCAAGAAGCTCCTCACGTACCTACCCAGCAATAACATGGAGGATCCGCCGTACGAACCCACGAACGACGACCCGAATAGGATGGATCCGGAGCTAGATACGGTGGTTCCCGAGGATCCCAACGCACCTTACGACGTGAAGGACGTGATAACGAGGGTTCTCGACGTAGGCACGTTCTTTGAGGTATTCCCGCAATGGGCCAGGAGCGCCGTGGTAGGGTTCGGCAGGCTAGCCAGTAGGGTCGTGGGCGTCGTCGCTAATCAGCCGAACTTCATGGCGGGGGTCCTAGACATCGACTCCTCCGACAAGATAGCGAGGTTCGTTAGGTTCTGTGACGCCTTTAACATACCCATACTAACGTTCGTCGATGTGCCAGGCTACCTCCCAGGCACTAGGCAAGAGCACGGCGGGATAATAAGGCATGGAGCCAAGGTACTCTACGCCTACAGCGAGGCAACAGTGCCTAAACTGACGGTTATCCTACGTAAGGCTTACGGTGGCGCGTACATAGCTATGGGCTCAAGACACTTAGGAGCAGACTTCGTCGTCGCGTGGCCAACAGCGGAGATAGCTGTGATGGGTCCTGAGGGCGCCGCCCAGATAATCTGGAGGAAGGACCTAGCCGCGATCGAAGATCCGCAGAGGAGGGCTGAGAAGCTGAAGGAGCTCGCGCAGGAGTACCGTGAGAAGATAGCCAACCCATACGTAGCCGCCGCGAGAGGGTACGTAGACGCGGTAATAGAGCCTAAGGAAACCAGGCCAACACTGGTTAAGGCGTTAGAGCACCTAATAACTAAGAGGGAAATAAGGATTAGGGTGCCACCCAAGAAACACGGTATAATGCCCGTGTGAGGTAGGAGGTGAAATGGTCTCACCACAATTAGCTGAAGGCCTCGTGATGGGTGCCCTAGGCTACACGATGACGTTCGCAATAATAATTATTTTAAGCGTAGCTATGTACGTAACCTCCAAGATAGTTTCTAAGATAGAGAAACCCGCAACGGCCCCAGCTCCCAAGCCTGAGGTAACCCCAACACCCACGGTAACCGCGCCTGAGTTAAGCCCTGAGGAGGCGGTGGCTGTCGCCGCAGCGATCCACGCGTTCCTAACGGAGGCGACGCCTTCAACGCCCGCCACGGCACCCGCGGTACCTCAAGGCTGGGGCCCGAGCCCGTGGGTGATTAAGGCTAGGCTCGACACGCGCATTTACCTAGGCGACTTCACCTACATCAGGAAAAGAAGGAGATCCGGAGGTGAGTCGTGACGAGTCAAAGCACTAGGAGAAAGTACGTGGTTAAGGTCGGTAACACCACCTACGAGGTGGAGGTGGAAAGGGTTAGCGGGGACGTGTTTAAGGCCTTCATTAACGGTAAGGAAGTGCAGGTAACGGTCTCTGCCGCAACCACAGTAACTCCGCCAGCCACCGTGACGCCGGCACCGACGCCGACAGTCGCCGCACCAACGCAGGCCCCGCCGACCCAACCGGTAGCGGCGCCAACACCAGCACTAACCCCGGCCCCAACCCCTGCAGGCGGTAAGACGATAGTGGCTCAGCTACCGGGGAAGGTTCTCAAGGTGCTTGTCAAGCCCGGTGACCGGGTCAAGAAGGGTGACGTCGTACTCACGGTAGAGTCAATGAAGATGGAGGTGGAGATATTCGCTGAGACCGAGGGCGTCGTAAAGGAGGTTCGCGTCAAGCCTGGCGACCCAGTTAACACCGGTGACGTGCTGGTAGTGATGGAGTGAGGTGAGGGTAGTGGACCTAGCGACAGCCTTCATGCAGTTCCTAGAGTCGACGGGGTTGGTACTGCTGGTTCAGCAACCCCTCAGAATACTATTCATGGTAATAGGGTTTGTTTTCATATACTTAGCAGTGCGGAAGAGGATAGAGCCACTACTCCTTACAGGCATAGGTGTAGGCATGGTACTAGCTAACGTTCCAGGAGCGCACTTAATGGCTCCAGGCCAAATATTCGGGGGAGGTGCTGAGGCAGCCGGCCCCCTATTCATTATATATAAGTTATTCATAGAGACGGAGATAATCCCGCTGCTGATATTCCTGTGCTTAGGCGCAATGATAGACTTCCGCCCCCTGCTAGCCCAGCCATACACCTTCATTCTCGGGGCAGCCGCGCAGCTAGGGGTGTTCGTGTCCTTAATAGGCGCGCTCTACATGGGCTTTAACTTGGGTGAGGCGGCATCCATAGCAATAATAGGTGGTGCGGACGGCCCCACAACCATATACACGGCAGTGAAGCTAGCTCCCGAGATACTAGGGCCTGTAGCGTTGGCTGCCTACACTTACATGTCGCTAGTCCCGATAATACAGCCCCCAGTAATTAGGTTGCTTCCAAAGAAGCACAGAGCTGTTAGGATGAAGCCGCCGAGGAAGGTGAGTGACTTAGAAGCACTGATATTCCCCGTACTCCTAATCATAGTAACCGCGCTCCTAGTGCCTAGGGCAATACCCATCGTGGGTATGCTGGCGTTAGGCAACCTAATGAAGGAGTCCGGCGTCACTGAATTGCTTGAGAGGCTAGTTAAGACCTCCGCCAACGACTTAATGAACATCCTCATAATACTGCTAACCATAACGGTAGGTAGCACAATGAGCGTGGACATGATTAACTACTACTCCAAGATCATGGGCATAACGCCCCTCCAATTCCTGAAGATGTTCGCGCTGACCTTCCTGTGGGGGCTAATAGCGTTCATAGCGTCAACAGTTGGTGGCGTGGTGTTTGGTGAGATAATGTACTTCGCGACGAGAGGCAAGGTTAACCCAGCAATAGGGGCTGCTGGAGTCTCAGCGGTACCCATGTCTGCCAGGGTCGTGCAGAGGGAGGTCTCCAGGGTTGACCCAGGAAACTACATAATAATGAACGCCATGGGACCCAACGTCGCTGGCGTGATCGGCACAGCAATAGTTGCCGGTATCTACATAAACTTCGTGCACCTGTACATGTTAGGCCATTAAACACCTTCCATTTTTCCTGCGGAATCAGGAGTGGATTGTGTCCTTCATCAGAGGACTAACTCTTTTTAATGATTCTCATTTTCATCATAGCGTGTTAATGTATTGCTAAGGTTCAGCAAATACCTTTTAAGCAGATTATGGGAATTAGTTTACGGCTTTAACAGTGGGTTCCGTTCCTAAGGGCTTGAAGCAAATTAAGCTCAGCCCGGTGGTGTAGGGAGTGATTGAATCCATAGAAAAGGAACTAAGGAAATTTGGCCTAAGCTCGTACGAGGCTAAAGCATACGTTGCTTTACTGAAGTACGGCTCCATGACAAGTACGGAGTTAGCGAAGAAGGCCGGCATACCTCAACCTAGGGTATATGACGTGGTTAGGAGGCTCGAACGTAGGGGGCTAGTGGTGGTTGCTGAGGGGCACCCAGCGAGGTACTACGCGCTCGACCCACCCACGTCACTAAGGAAGCTTGTTGAGCGGAAGGTGAGGGAGCTTGAGGACACGTACTCAAGCATACTCAGCATATTCACGGCGTACCGGGAGAGGAACGAGTCCGTCGCAGACATTGTGAGGCTCGAGAGCATATTATCGATAGACACGGCGGTAGAGAACCTCATAAAGGAGGCGAGGTATGAGTTCCTCTTCGCAGGCTATTGCCACACGCTGAGAAGGTACAGGGAGCTAATAGAGTTCATACCCCCAGAAGTGTCTAGGTGCGCCATACTCTACGATGAATGCAGGGAGGCTGAGAAGCTCTTCGGTGAAGTGAGGAGGAAGGTGATTAGGGGGCCAACAGTGTTGATAGCCGACCGCAGGAGGTTAGTGGTGGTGCCTAGGTGGTGGGAGCCGGAGCCTCCAGCCCCCCTAGGGTTCTTTACGGAGAACAAGTTCCTAATACAGATACTGGGGGAGTACTACCTCTTCGTCCTCAGGGACTACAGCAGGGTTCTCCAGGTAGAGGAACCCAGGTCAGGGGACAGGAGACGCTTTGTCTTCCTGCCAAGGGCTACGGACTACATAGACATGGCCTTCGACAAGAGGTACGCGGTACGCGTTAAGGTCAACGGCACGGACACTAGAACACGAAAGAACGTCGTAGTCATCGGCGACGTTGAGAGGATACAGGCGGGTGGCTTAGGAGACGGCGTAACCAGGCTTTACGTGAGAACACCTAAAGGCATAGTGACGGTTGGTGGCTGGGAGGCGTACCTCGAGGACGTCGAAGCGGAGACCATAGAAGTGGAGGTGCTGAAGAAAAATCCAGGAAATAGGGAAACAATCTGAACTACTTAAGCGAGAGAGCTTAGGGGTCAAGGCCGTAATACAACGTAACTCACCGCACCAACCATATAATGTCAAGACTACGATGCTAAGGAGCCACAGTACCTAAAGAACATTAGCTTAGCAATGATTACTAACGTATTGAGCTACTTACGCGGTTCCATGAATAGTTTAACCTAGACTTTCTTCTAGATACCCGCACATGAGCCCCGAGTAAGAGAGATTATCAGTGGTACTGACTTAACGTATTTACGTGCATCAGCATAGGAAATACCTTGAAGCGGTGCTCACCTGCCACGCAAGTACTATTATTGGTAGTAAAATTTAATTACATCTAGCGATAAGTAAAATCGAAGGGTATCCCCTAGCGGGGTGTGTTGGTCATGAGAAGAGCGGTAGCCCTCGTATCATTAGCAATATTGGCCGTAGTTGCCCTATCCGCGCTAGCACCAATAATGAATGCCCAAAACAAGGAAGTAGTTCTGTATACGCATGGATGGTGGCAGCCACCACCTCAGAGACGTTTCAACCCGTTCGCTCCTGGCGCCATTAAGATCCCGTTAGTGTATGAGAGGTTAGCGTTCTGGGATAAGGTGCATAACAAATTCATACCTGAGTTAGCGGTTAGTTGGGAGATCGACAAGGCTAAGAACGAGATAATCGTCCACTTAAGGAAGGGAGTCTACTGGCATGACGGTTACCCATTCACGTCGAAGGACGTCTGGACAACATTCATGATCTACAAGGCTATGGGCAGGCCTGTATGGAACTACATAGACAAGATTGAGACTCCCGACAACTACACTGTAGTGTTCCATGTAAAGCACTGGGCCTACCTACTGCTATGGTACCTACTATGGCAGGACGGCATGATTGTAGGGCCTTACCACATTTACGGCAAGTGGGCTGAGGAGATCGCTAAGGCATCACCAAGCCAGTACAAGAGCATACTACGGGATCTAATTAAGTTCGAGCCCAAGACAATAATCGGTACTGGCCCATTCAAGTTCCAGTCAATAACCAGCAAGGAGGTAGTGCTGGTTAAGTTCGACAAGTACTGGAACAAGGACTACGTGTTCATTGACAAGGTCATAATGCCGTACATCACCAGCAACCAGGTAGGGTGGCAGTACTACGAGGCAGGTAAGCTGGACTACGACTGCTTCATGATGCCCCCGCAAGTGCTTAACGCGTTGCTGAAGAAGCCGTTCGCAGGCATAGTGAAGATTTACGACCTATCAGGCTTCGCCCTGGTCTTCAACTTCAACAACAAGTGGCTAAGGATCCCAGAAGTTAGGAAGGCCATCGCCTACGCCATAAACAGGACTAAGGCGGCTGAGGCCGCTGGTGCAGGGATGTTCACTCCCGTAAAGTACCCGACCGGCGTACTGACTGTTGGTGAGCCATGGATAAGTGACTTAATTAAGAAGGGAGTCCTCAACACCTACAGCTACAACCCAGCTAAGGCGAAGGAGCTCCTCGAGAAGGCCGGCTTCAAACTGAAGAACGGAGTGTGGTACACGCCCGACGGCACGCCCTTCAAGCTAACGCTAGTCGTTCCCGGCAGCTACACCGACTGGTCAGCCGCAGCACACGAAATAGCTGAGGAGCTTAAGTCCTTCGGCATACAGGTCTCACTATCAACGCCCGGATCACCAAGCTACTGGAGCAACTCCTGGTACCTGGGCGGCCACTATGACCTAGCCTTCGACTTCTTTGGCGCGTGGATGATCTACCCATGGAAGGGCTTCCACAGGATGTTCATCGAGGTTAACAACAGGCCTAGGTCACAGGTGCAGGGAGAGTACTTCAAGAAATTCTTCGACCACGTGCAGATAAACTTCTTCGGTAAGACCATCACGGTTAACGCCACACAGCTAGTGAATACATTAGCGGTAACGTTTAACGAGGACGAGCAGAAGAAGGCTGCGGAGGAGCTAGCCCTAATAGTTAACCAGTGGCTACCCGAGTACCCAATTGCTGAGAAGAGGCTAATACTGTTCTATAACAAGGAGCACTTCATATGGCCTAACCCGAAGACAAACTATGACCTATGGGTGAATGCTGGTGGAGGCCACCTAGACCTGCTGTACTACATGATAACCCACGGACTAGTGGTACCCAACCCGAAGTACTGGGGCATCACGGTGACGGTACCAACAACCACCACAACCACGGTAACTAAGACAACCGCAACTACCGTGACTACGGCGTCAACAATTGTGAAGACCACCACAGTATCTGGTACCGTGACTGTTAGTAAGACAGTAATAACTACGCAGTACAAGACAACCACCGTACCAACTACAGTAACGCATCTAAGCACGGTAACAACGACCGTGACGAAGACAACGACTAACTGGGCAATCGCTGGCGGGCTATGGGTCATAGGCCTGATCATAGGGATAATAATCGGGTGGGCAGCTAAAAGGAAATGATAATATTAGATCCTTTTTCTAGGCCCAGAATAGGTAAAACATCACACTACTTTTTTACGATGTGAGGCACAATAAAATAATTAGACTTAGCTAGGGAACCTATGGAACTCCGAGCTAGGTGGGGTGCCTCAGGTTGCGCTGGTTCGTGAAGAGGGCGATCGCGGCTTTCTTGACTGTTTACGTAGCTGTTACGATAACGTTCTTTGTCGTCAGGAGCATGCCCGGGAACCCGGTTCAGGCGCTTGCCATGGCCCTTGTCCAGCAACTTTACATACCCTACGATACGGCGTTAAGCATAGCTAAGGCGGTAACCCCGTTCATACCGCAGGGACCTATATGGGAGCAGTACTTCAGGTACATGGTTAACTTCTTCAGAGGTAACTTGGGTTACTCAATATCCTACAGCACGGGGGTTCCAGTCACCGAACTGCTTGCCAGCGCGATACCTTGGACCGTGTTGGTGGTCGCCACATCCTTGGTAATTAGCTTCGGCATAGGGATATCCATAGGTATGTTGATGGCGTATAAGCATGGGAGTAAGTTCGATAGCGTGCTGGCCGTAGTCTTCTCCGTCATCAGGTCGATACCTGCTTACGTGATAGCGCTGATATTCCTGATAGTATTCGCGTTCCAGCTCAGCATATTCCCCACGGGCGGCGCGTACAGTGTACAGCCAAGCTTCTCCCTGCAGTTCATTAAGGATGTGCTGTGGCACGCGGCCCTACCGATAATCACGTGGGTCTTCATACACTTCGGCGGGTGGGCCTTAAGCATGAGGGGCAGCACGATAAGCGTCTTGGGTGAGGACTACATTACGTACGCACAGGCCCGGGGACTCCCTTCGAGGAGGATCGTCCTGACTTACGTAGGTAAGAACGCAATACTACCTATATTCACTCAATTCATGCTGAGCCTAGGCTTCATGTTCGGCGGGTCAGTGTTCATAGAGTACATATTCAGCTACCCAGGCGTAGGGTACATGCTCTACCAAGCAATAATTAAGAGGGACTGGTTCCTCATGTTGGGGGCGTTCGACGTAATAGTGATTGCCGTGGCGTTGGGAACATTCATCGCCGACATGCTCTACGGATTCCTAGACCCCAGAGTCAGGAGGGGCGGTGAGGTGGGTGCCTGATGAGTAAGGGGGTAGCGCCTCCCTTAACCATTAAGGAGGTGCTTAAGTCATTCATTGAGGATTGGGTAGTGATACCGGCTAAGATCCTAGCCAGGAATAAGAAGGCGTTGGCGGGCTTCATAATAACGCTTGGCTACATCATAATGGCTACTGTAGGTCCTCACGTGGTTCCTTACCCTAAGAGCTATACGTGCCCAGTGTACTTACCGCCGACACTCCTCAAATGGCCGCCATCCCTCCAGCATCCCTTAGGTTGCGATTACTTCGGTGCCGACATATGGTCCGAGATAGTGTGGGGAGCTCCATCAGTACTCTCGATAGCTTTCATAGCTGGCTTAATAACTACGGTCGTGGGCATCACTGTGGGAATGGTTTCAGGCTTCCTGGGCGGTAAGGCGGATTCCGTCCTAATGACAATAACGGACATAGTGATGGTCATACCTGGGCTCCCCCTACTCATAGTGTTAAGCACGGTCGTGAGGACGGCGAACCCGTTCGTTATTGGCGCGATACTCAGCATAACTGCTTGGGCGGGGTTAGCGAGAAGCATAAGATCTCAAGTCCTATCCCTCAGGAACCGTGAGTTCGTGGAGGCGGCGAGGGCGCTGGGGTTGCCGACAAGGCACATAGTGTTCAGGGAGATAATGCCTAACCTAATGAGTTACATAGCAATTAACTTCATCTTCGCCACAACCGGCGCGATATACTCGTCGGTAGGCCTGTACTTCCTAGGCATGCTGCCATTCACCACCGTGAATTGGGGCATAATGCTGAACTGGGCCTACGCTCAAGGAGCCCTAAGCAGCTTAAGCACGATCCACTACATACTGGCACCCATAATAGCGATTGTGGGCTTCCAAACAGGCTTAATACTGTTCTCCTACGCAATCGACGAAATGTTTAACCCGAGGCTAAGAACCGAAATTTAAAAACCATCCGCTCTTTCCTACTCATCATTAGGCACGCCACGTGGAGGTTACGCTACTTTAAAAGTACTTATCGGGTACGGTGCTGCCTCTTATACTCGATAGTTATCCCGATAACGAATATTAGGAGCAGGATCACGCCTAGGGTATTGGCTATGAATGGTGCGCTACCAGGCCTTATGAATGGGTAGGCTATGAGTGCTAGGACGAGGAAAGTCATGGCGACCGCGAGCAAGCTTCTGTAGAGCATGGGGTGCATTCAACTCCCCTCCCCACGGGTAAGGAGGTGTTAGCGAGAGTTAAAAACACGTTCACGAAGTGTAGAGCCAGCACGCAACCCAATGCTTCTTCCTAACCTCAATGAGCGAGGGTTCCTCCCTCTCACACTTAGGCTTCGAGAAGGGGCACCTAGTGTTGAACCTGCACCCCGGCGGTGGGTTCATTGGGCTCGGTATGTCTAGGCTCTTCAGCTTAAGCATCTTCTTCTTCCTCGAGAGCTCGGGGTCGGGAACGGGTACGGCAGACATCAGCACCTTAGTGTATGGGTGGAGCGGGTCGTGGATAACGTCCTCCGCCGGCCCAACCTCAACTATCTTGCCTAAGTACATCACCGCTATGAGGCCACCGCCCTTAGCGGCGAAGTACCTCGCGGCACCGAAGTCATGCGTTATGAAGAGGTAAGTGGTGTTGAACTTCCTCTGCAGGTCTAGAAGGAGATCAAGTATGCCTATCCTGAGGGAGACGTCGATCATGGTTATGGGTTCGTCAGCCATTATTAGCTCGGGATTAACGCTTATTGCCCTAGCAACCACGACCCTCTGCCTCTGACCCCCGGAGAGCTGGTGCGGGTACTTGAAGAGGAAGTCCTCCGGGGGGTTGAGCCCGACCAAGCTAAGGAGTTCCGATACCTTCTCTATCAGATCCTTCCTCCTCCTAGCTATTCCCCACCTCTTTAGAGGGAATGAAAGAGTCTGGAACACCGTCTTCGTGGGGTTGAGGGAGGAGAAGGGATCTTGATGTATTATCTGCACGTTCCTCCGGTACTCCATGTACTCGTGCCTGCTTAGCTTCAAGACGTTCTTACCCTTATAGAGTATCTCGCCACTGGTGGGCTTAACCAGCCCCACGATGGTCTTACCTAACGTGGTCTTACCGCATCCAGACTCGCCCACAAGGGTGAATATGTCGCCTTTATTAAGCACGAGGTCAACGCCATCAACCGCCTTAACGTAGGCGATACCGCCGAACATCCCTCTCCTGACAGGGTAGTACACCCTTAAGTTCCTGACCTCTAGGAGAGGTGGTTCGGGAGGCACCCTAATCACCTCCTAGCATGTAGCCAGCAAGAAACTAAGTGCCCGGGTTTGAGCTCCACAGTAGGCGGTTCCTCCTTCTTACACACGTCCATGGCGTGCGGGCACCTAGGCCAGAACCTACACCCGGGCGGCGGGTTTATGAGATCCGGTAAGGTACCTGGGATGGACCTCATCTCATCGACGCTACCGGTTAGGCTCGGGATGGACTTCATGAGTGCTACTGAGTACGGGTGCTTCGGCTCCTTAAACACCGTGTAAACATCCCCCACCTCCATAATTTTACCAGCGTACATGACGGCAACCCTGTCCGCTATATCCGCTATCACCGCGATGTCGTGCGTTATGAACATCATCGTTATGTTTGTCTTCACGTGGAGGTCCTTTAGGAGGTCAAGGATGAACCTCTGCGTCAGAACATCGAGGGCGGTGGTCGGCTCATCCAGGATCAGCATCGTAGGTTCCAGTAGCATCGCTAAAGCTATTAACACCCTCTGCTTCATCCCGCCACTCAACTCATGCGGGTAGGACTTAAGCACCCTCTCAGGCTCTAGGCGGAGGAGGTTAAGGAGCTTGCTTGCCCTCTCAATAACCCACTCCCTATCATGGACACCATGCGCTCTAGCTGTTTCCAGGAAATGATCTAGGATCTTGAGCGTGGGGTTTAAGGCATTGAGGGCTGCCTGAGGTATTAATGAAATCTCCTTCCACCTAACCTCCTTTAACCTGCTTTCAGGGCTGTGCGCTAGGTCAACCTCACCCTTATAGTATATGTGGCCGCCAACTATGCGGGCGGTCTTGGGGAGTAACCTGAGGATTGCGAACGCGAGGGTTGACTTACCACTCCCTGACTCCCCCACAACGCCTAGGATCTCACCTTCCCTCACACTTAAGTCAACGTTATCGACTGCCTTCACGTCACCCCTATGAACCCTATACAGAACCCTCAGCGACCTTACTTCCAGTAGGTTACGCGGCATAAGCATCACCGCAGGAATCGAGTGAATCACTCTTACGTAGTAATCCATTAAGAGGTATTAAAGGTGAGTCCGCCGGAATTAAGGCCTCCCGCACCACGAACATACTATCGCAGGTAGTACACATCATCATCACAATAATTCCTTAAGTGCTGGATTATATTTATTATCCAAGGTTAGTGAGGCAATCAATAATTAATATATTAGGCGAACGTATGAATTCCTCAGGTGCAAAGGAGGCCAACATTACTACTAACACTGCTGGGTGAGTACGCTGCGGAGTGTGGGGGAAAAGGAGTGGTTCGTGGAGGTCAGCATTGAGAAATTCGCGAGGTTCATTAAGGGTGTGGAGAGGAGGCCGGAAGTGCTCAGGTTCATGGACGTACTAAGGAGAACCTCGCCGCCGCTAGATGTAGTCGCTATAGCGAGTAATGCTGGAATGCCGGAGAAGAGAGGTGTGAGTTACTTTAAATGGCTCTCCAGCGTCGGCGTGAGGTTTAAGGCGGATTACAGCCACTCGGCGTTAGGCCTCTCACTTCTACTCGTCAAGCATGGGCGGTACGTGGACAACCCGCCTAAGAAGGAGTGGGTGTTTAGGCACGTGCATACCGGCGCGGGCTCAGTAACGATTTACAGGTACCCAAGGGTGTTGGGCCCTGACTTCATAGTGGAGGAAGTACGTAAAGTATCAAGTAACGCAGTTACCTACGCCTTCGAGGAACTCTTCTTCGCGCGTCCAAGTTACGAGTACTACTGGGTAGGGGAATTCCCCTCACCCAGGCTAGCCCTTAAAATGCTTCATGACCACCCTAGGTTCTACGTGTTGGATTACCCGGTTAACGATAGGCCTCCAAGCCACGCCGCCCTCTTCATACTCTCGGTTCTTGAGAGGGACGCCATTATAAAGGACACCGAGTTAGCTAGGCTCAGGTGGCGGACGAAGCACCCACGCAGGAAGATAGCTAAGCACCTTCAAGCACTCAAGGAGGCCAGCGTGCTTAGGGGGACCGTCCTAGAGGTACCTCAACCAACAAGCACTAGGGTAATTCTGGTGATTAAGGCAGGGACCCACAGTAAGGCAATGCGTGTGGCGGAGGAGTTCATGAAGTATCTCTACTCCCTCGAGGTTGGCGTGGGGTACGACACGGTCTTCGTCACTCTAGCTGTGAGGGAAAGGTACGCACCATTAATAAGGAAGCACATCGAGTTAAGGCAGGAATCGACCTGCGTAGACTACATAGTATACGACGTAACGAACGTCGCGGAGGAACGCGTGCTCCCTTACTGGAACTACGATCCGTTAGAGAGGGCATGGTCGAAGGAGGCGCTCGAGAAACTCAACGAGAGGGTGACACCGGAAAGGTTTTAGGGCCTCCAAGGCCTTTTCTCCTTGACACGGCCGGTGAGCTTAAATGAAGAAGGGCGACGTCATATTCCTCACCATTGTCGCGGCAGTAGTCATAGCTCTTGTTTACCTATACTTCACGTATGTAGCCCCAACCTCGGGGAGGTACTGCATGCCATCAACTGGGAACGCTAACCTCGGTATTAAGACGCTGGAGTGTAGGGACGGCAAGGTAACGTTCCTAGCGGTAAATACTGCTAAGGAACCTGTTTACGCCGTAACACCTAACATAAGCGTGTGTGTCGAAACGTCCGCCGGCCGGGTCTCATGTGTGGTTAGGAAATACCGAGTAACGCTCAGCAACGTGAGTAAGGCCAAGCTACTGAAGCCGGGTGAGGGCGTGGAGATAAGCGTAACCTACAAGCTAAGCGAGAACGGCATTGTCGCCGATGTAAGCGTGCCGTGGATGAATGACGTCGTGCACATAGCTAGGAGCGTTAAGGAACCGGCTTACTGGGTGTCCGTGTACTGGTACTGGTATGGGGAGGACGGCAGGATAATACCGAAGTATCTCTCAATAGTGTGTAAGAACTGGGTGGGTGCGGCTCAACCTAACTTTGGTGGGGGAGGTCCCGGGGCTTAGGGATCCCCCGAACCCTCGTCCTTAATTGATCCAAGCCTCTCGTTTAGGAACTGAATTAACTTCATGAACTGATTCTTAGGTATCCTGGCACCGGCCGCGCTGGAGTGCCCGCCACCGCTCCCGCCTAAGCGCGGCGTGACCTCCCTTAGAGCCCTGTCCAGGTTTATCTTCTTGGGGTTAGCCCTTAAACTCATTACGTAGATACCGCCTCTCTCCTCCGCCGCTAACCCTACCGGAGACTTAGTGACTCCCTTGGCGTAGGTTGCGGCGACGCTGATGCTTCCAGGGGGGTTAATTACGTAGGCAACCTTACCGACTACCTTAACGTTCCTCTCAACCCACGCATGGAGTTCTTCGTTGTTGACGGCCTGTATGAGGGCCCTCACCAGTAACTCACTTAGTTGGGAGGGTCTGCGGTTCTTTGAGAGATGCTCAACTATGTGCCTCTTGAAGTCATACATGCCCCTAGAGCCCTCGAGGCCCTGAACCAGTATGCCTGCCTCGAAGTAAATTTGCCTCTTATCCCACCTCTCCAGCGCTTCCTTAACCCACGGTGACTGATCAGCGTAGTCCCCTATAGCGCCGTAAAGCGCTACCCTATCGTAATCAGGGTGTAGGGGCCCTCCATACTTTCTGTATGTCAGCTCCGAGGATGATACGTCCTCGCCCCTCTTAGGCCTGATTAGCTCAGCGTTCAGTTCCTTGAGGTCTAAGCCCATCGGGGGTGGGTGGTGATCTATGTACGTTATGCTGTGTGGGTACCTCATGAACTCCCTAGCCACCGCGGCTGCGTGTGCCTCGCTTAGGGCTACATCAACTATGACGACGTCGCCCCGGGCGAACTCCCTGAAGTCGTTGAGAAGGCCGACAGGATGTGTGAACCTCACGTTAATCAAGTCGTATCTCCCTCTTAACGCGGCCATAACGATCGCCGCGGACGCTACGCCGTCTGAGTCACCGTGAGCAAGAATTGTTAGGGTTCTGGCCATTCCTCCCACCCTTCGATCTAGCCTGCCTTAAGTAGTGCGTTAAGTACCTTCCTAACGTCCCTGTAGGAGGGCACGTTGAACCGGGCTTCAGTGGCCTCTATGCCTACCTTAATTGAGTACGCGTCATTAGGAAGAACCCTGAACATGTCCTCGTCGGTCCAGTCATCACCGGCAACGAATATGAATTCCCACGTACATTCCTCCAGCCACCTCCTCACTGCCATACCCTTATTGATGTCAGCGTGCCTAACCTCGATGACTTTATTCCCCTGTAGGACAGCTAGCTTGGATCCTTGAATAATGCTTGATAGTGTATCCTTAAGCTCGTTCGCCCTGAGTTCAGCCAGTTCCGGGTCAACGCTTCTGTAGTGCCACACTATCGAGTATTCTTTCTCCTCAATGAACGACCCAGGGGTTCTGTCGACGTAGTACTCCAGAACTTGCCTTACGGTATCCTTCCAGGAGAGATCTTGAGGTACTGTCACCTCCCACTCGCATCCCTTACGCTTTATCAGGGCGCCGTGCTCGGCCACAAGCCCCACAGGAAGGTTCCCAAACCACTTATCCAGTGTGGCACGGTCCCTACCACTAACGAGCACCACCTCATTACCCTCTATGCTGGCCAACCTCGAGAGTAACTCGAGTACCTCTTCATCCGGTTCAGCCTCCTCTGGCCTAGGGGCGAAGGGGACTAACGTGCCGTCGTAGTCTAGCAAGAACAACCGCTTACGGGCTTCGACATAATGCTTAATCATTTCCTCTAGGGTCTTGTGCCTAAGCACATTCATCCTCAACCTTATCTGCTCCTTCTTAGCCTCCGCCAGCCCCTCCAAGAAGTCGTTGGCCCACCTCATTAGGTCGTACCTACGTACCCTCTCCTGCATGCGCCTCAGCCTCCTTTCCTGCTCCTTCGGGTGCATGGTGACGGCCTTCCTAAGGGCCTCAGCCACCTCCTCCTTACTGTTCGGGTTGACCACGAGGGCCTCAACAAGCTCCGCGGCCGCGCCCGCGGTCTCACTCAGGATCAGCACTCCCTTCCCGTCAGTTTTGCTCGCCACGAACTCCTTGGCCACTAAATTCATGCCGTCCCTTAAGGGGAGTATGAACGCCACGTCAGCCGCTAAGTAGTATGCTAGGAGTTCCTCGAAGCTAATGTACCTGTACAGGTAGTAGACGGGGTTCCAACCGACCTCCCCGTACTTCCCGTTAATCATGCCGACGAGCTCGTCTATCCTGCTCTTAAGCTCCGTGTAATGCTTGACCCTGGTTCTCGAAGGCGAAACTGCTAGAACGTACACTACCTTACCCCTGAACTCAGGGTGCTTCTCAAGGAAGTAGTCGTAGGCCTCAAGCCTCTGCGTTATTCCCTTGGTGTAGTCCAGCCTATCAATGGAGAATATTACCTTAGCCCTACCTAACCTCCTCCTAATCCTCGCAGCCCTCCTCCTAACCCTAGGGTTTTGAACGGCTTTCTTGAACCTCTCGTAATCTATGCCCAGCGGGAAGGCGTCAACCCTGATGAGCCTGCCGTCATAGTTTATCGTGTTTAAGACGACGTTAATGCTTAAGCCTCGCTTAACGCTACTCATGAAGTGCCTCATGTAGTCATAATTATGGAATCCTATGAGGTCAGCGCCGAGCACACCCTCCAGTAGCTCCCTCCTCCATGGGAGGGTTCTGAAAAGCTCGAAGGACGGGAACGGTATGTGGAGGAAGAAACCTATGGTAGCGTCAGGCACCTCATCACGGATCATCTTAGGGAGGAGCATTAGGTGGTAGTCGTGAACCCATATTATGTCGGTAGGCTTAGCTACAGAGAGTACCGCCTCCTTAAACAGTTCGTTAACCCTCACGTACGCCCTCCAGAAGGACTCATCAAACACAGCGTACTGGGGGAAGTAATGAAATAGGGGCCATAAGGTTCTATTGGCGAAACCATTGTAGTACCCATCAAGCAGGGACTCACTGATGGGCACGGGGATTAAGCCCTCACGCCTTAACTCCTCCTCAATTCTTCTCCAGTCACTATCCCTAACCCTATCACTAGTTATCCCGGGCCACCCAACCCAAGCGCCGCCGAACACCTTATGGAGGCTCGCAAGGGCAGTGGCTAAGCCTCCCGTACTCTGCTGCAACCTAAGCCTGTCACCCTTCCTAACGACCGTGACGGGCAGGCGGTTGGAAACAAGGATTAACTTACCTGCGCCACTCATTCAAGGGCACCTAAGATCTAATATGGACGTATCCGTAATAACAGTGCTTGAAGCTTGAGCCACGAATCATGAAGGAGGGGAAGAAGTGCCCTCCCCTCCCTCGCGCTCACCGCCTTCTTTCCTCATCTCGCACCTTATTAGGGTAGCGAGCACTATAACCAACACGACAAGCACTATTAATGTGACTGCGTAGATGAACACTGCCTCACCGGAGAGTCCATCCCCTAAGCTACCTATCCATACCCCCTCCAACATTATGTGAGGTAGCGGGGCAAAGCCCGACGATACAGGCGCGGTTATACCAGGAGTTATTGGGGGTTCAGTCAACACTAAGCACCGCACCACCCTCGTGTTGAGGTGTCACTTAGTGATTCCCTTTATTATATTGCGGTAAAGTGTTTAAAAGAATAACTTAACAACAGTTTCTTACCTTAGCACTAGTGAATACCTACATTTCCACCCTCATTTAGAGCCAGCAAGTAAATTAATCCTACGAGGAAACTACACTCAGGCGAGAACGTGGTCGAGGAGGGAAAGGCGATAGTAATCCTCAAGGACGTGAAGAAGGCGTACAGGGTCGGGGAAGTGGTCACGTGGGGCTTACGCGGTGTCAGCATGGTTGTTAGGAAAGGGGAGTACGTGTCGATAATGGGTCCCTCTGGCTCTGGTAAGTCAACGCTACTCAACATGATAGGCTTACTTGACAAGCCAACCTCGGGTGAAATCATAATTGACGGGATACCGGCAACGAAGCTTAAGGGAAAGCAATTAGCCATCGTCAGGAACAGGAAGATAGGGTTCGTGTTCCAGCAATTCAACCTGATAGCCAGGCTAACAGTGTATGAGAATATCGAGCTCCCGTTAATACCGCGCGGTGTGCCGAGAAAGCTGAGGAGGAGAATGGTCATTGAAGCACTAAGGATGGCTGGAGGGGATGTTTCCTGGCTTAGGAAGAAACCCACGCAACTTTCCGGCGGCCAGCAACAGAGGGTAGCTATCGCTAGGGCGTTGGTTAACAGGCCAGCAATAATACTGGCCGACGAGCCTACCGGAGCCCTAGACAGGAAGGCGTCGAAGGTGGTTGTGCAGACCTTTAAGAAGGTCAACGCGTCAGGGCAGACCGTAATAGTTGTTACTCATGACCCGGAGGTTGGTCATTGCGCCGAGAGGATCCTCCTCCTACGTGACGGTAGGATCGTAGGTGAGGAGGAGCCCGACCCAGATAAGTGTATCCTTAATACGCTTAAGGACTGATGAAAATAGATAGGTTGGTAAGCAAGGTGTCGTACTCAGACATATTTCCGAAAAACATATTCGTTCTCCGGCGTCCTTCACTTAGGTGCTGAAGTATGTGTAGAGGCGTGATCCTCGCCAAGGCAAGCACGTTGATACTCACGTCACTCGTGGTGGTTCAGCTAGTTTTCTTGACCCTAGGCGCGGTCTACGCTGCAGGCAACGTTACGTTAGTAAAAGAAAGTGTTTACTCATCAGCCGGGACGGAGAGGGTCTATCCTGGAAGCAAAGGAGTAACCATAGTGCTTGACGTAAGGAACGATGAGGCATACAATATAAGCTACGTGCAAGGATGCTTCACGTTCCCCGACGGCATAACCCCGGCGCAGAACTATGGGTACTGCGTCGAGGCAACGGATCTAAACGGCAAGTACAAAACAACATACGTCAGCGGGGAGACGTTCAGGCTAGAAACGAAGGTCAACATAAACGACTCGGTAAGCCCCGGAACCTATCCAATAACTGTTAACGTGTCCTACACCCTCGACGCCCCCACAGGACCCGTGAGGAAGTACGCAATAATAGACGCTAACATAACTGTGTACAATTACCCGCCAGTGGATCTGAGGGTAGTTGACGAGTGGTGGAGCTCAACAAACGTGTACCCCGGGACCTCCGGAGCCACTCTATACGTGAAGATAAGGAACTACGGCAACACAGACGTCAGAGGTGGTACCGCCACGCTGATCCTGCCGCAACCCCTCAAGCCCTCAGAAATCAAAGTAAACCTCCCAACCATAGGCTCGGGCGATGAAGCAACGCTGACCTTCAACAACATAGACATACCTGTAAAGGCTAGACCCGGAACCTATGACGCCCCACTGAACCTAGACATAAACGCCGCCACGGAGGACGGGGTCACGTACAGGTACGGCACAGCATTACTAGTGATGTTAAAGGTCTCAGCACCCCCTAAACCATACATAACTGTGGTTAACGCCGGCTGGACAGCGGGTGTAGCATACCCTAACTCGCGGGGCATCACGGTCTACGTGACGCTACAGAACCTAGATCAGTCAACCATACAGGACGTCGTCGCCACCCTCTACCTCCCGAAGGGCCTAGTAACTAGGGACGGGAGGAACTACGTAACAGCAACGTACTCCACGCCAGTATCGTTCGGAGGGGTGTTCACCCTAAGGTTCAGCAACATTAACATGTCGTTGAAGAACACCTCAACGCTTAGTTTCAGGCTAGTACTGTACGTTGTGGCAACGTATAGGGGTGCTGGGTACGTATCTGACGTCGAGCTTAACGTGCGCGCTAAGCCAGTAACGGAGGATGTCCTTAGGTTAGTTGGTCAGCGCTGGGTGTGGAGAGGGGCTGACGCGGAAGCCCTCCCAACCGCTAGGGGGTTAACGCTTGAGTTAAGGCTGGCTAACTTAGGGCAGAACGCGATAACGACGATAATACCGAACATAACGGTTCCGGAGGGCTTCAACCTCACATCATATGGGGGCACGTGCCTTAATGGCGTCGCGCCCGGAAGCACCTGTACCGTAGACCTAACATTCAATGTAGGGAGCGACGTCAAGCCGGGCACGTATAGAGCCGTACTCCGCACCACTTACGTAGTGAGCGCTGGGGGCACGTACCTCTATGCTAGTAAGGACTTCAACGTGACGCTAGCAATTAAGTCCCCAAGTGAGTTCGAACCCGACCTAACCCTAAGCAAGGCTTGGTGGGGCGCAACAACACCGACAACCACCTACGGAGGTGAGCGCCTCGCACCAATACATATAGAGTTAACGAACCTTGGAAGGTATGCCGCCTCCGAAGTCTTCGTCAAGGTAACCACGCCGAACGCATCAGTGAGACTGATTGATAATGCCGGCGTCTGCTCCACGAGCCTAGGCCCCGGAGTTGCCTGCCGCCTGACCGCTTACGCTGACTTAGGGAGGGTGAGGTACGGGAAACTGGCACTTGAGATCAACGTTAGGTACGTCATCAGCGACTACGGCGCATTCATAGTGAGGAGGGAATCGTTCCACGCGTACCTAGACATATCGGTGTACGCCGCTCAATACTTGGGCAATATAGAGCTAGTGAGTGCCGACTGGAGCAACTCGCAACCAGTCTACCCCGACACGGAAGGCGCGACGTACGACGTGACCATAGCTAATCACTACCCGTTCAACGTCGTGTCGCTGAACGCTTACTTAACGGACCTACCCCCAGGCATAACGCCGCATAGGGGCCTCAATAAGGCGTACGTGCCGGGCCCCGTGCCGAGTGACCAGGACACCACGCTTTCATTCACACTAGACGTAGGTAAGGACGTCGCCCCCGGAACCTACAACGCCACGTTAGTACTTCAGTATGTGGTCTCCACAGGCGGGGCATCAGTATTTAAGCAGGAGAACTTCACGGTGGCGCTGAGAGTTGATCGGGTGAAGCACGGGATCGAGGTAATAACGACGGGGTGGGTGGGGGCGCCAGCACAGCCAGGCACGTACGGTAACGTGATGTACGTGGTGCTGAGGAATGCTGACTACTCAACCGTTAAGGGCTTGGTGGCGGACATCCAGTTACCTCCGGGCTTCACGTCAACGATTAACAATGAATCCAGAGTTAAGGTCGTGGCGACCACGTCACAGCAGCTGGCGTCGCTAGCCGCCTCCGGCACGACCTCGCTAATGCGGGTGTTAAGCAACCCGAGGCAGGTGCAGTCACTCCTCTCATCGATGCAGCCGGCAGGTCAGTTAGGGAAGGGTGATTTCGCGTTCCTTGTTTTAGGGCTTAACGTTCTGGACGTCAAGCCAGGCACTTACTGGGCTAACGCCACCCTAACATTCATTGACCAGTGGGGCAACTTAAGAAAGCAGGTCGTGAGGATACCCATACACGTGCTCGGCACGGCACTCTATATTAAGGTGTGGTCGAACACTGTCCTGAACTTCAACGTGTCGAGGTCAGCCACCTTAACGGTCAACGTGTTGAATGACGGGTCAGCACCAATATATAACGTGTACATCGCCGTGTACTCACCAACTTCATACCTCCTAGTAAAGGAGACGCCGCTGTACCTAGGCACGTTAAGGCCGGGTGAGGTCAGGCACGTGAACCTGACCGTGTTCTTCAACCCGATGCCCTCAGCGCAGTCGCCCGTACCAATAACTTACGGGAACATGCCGTTCATGGCCACCCTAATCTACACGGACGTAATCGGCGTCAGACACACATACAACGCGTCCTTCACGGTCAGCGTGTCCCCGTTCATAAAGCTGGAGCTCGAGGACCTCAAGGTCGTCAAGGAGGGTAACACCGTGAAGGTGTCCGGCACGATAACTAACCTAGGTAATGCTCAGGCTCAGCGCGTTGTGGTGGCGATACGTATAGGCAGGTACGAGAGTCCGGAGTCTTTCGTTGGTGACATAGATCCATCATCACAGACATCCTTCGCCGCCACAGCAACGTACAGTGGTAATGTGAGTAAGGTGTATATAGTCGTGAGGTACAGGAACCCATTTAACGAACCCCGCGAGATGGTGGTGCCGGCGGCGGTCACGGAGTACGTGCCCGCAACAACCACTACTACCCCGCCGCAGGGAGTGATGGGTGGATTCGACATCTACAAGATCGGCATAGCCGCAGCGGTCGTGGCGTTCCTAGTCATCGTGGGCCTGCTCATCCGGCGGTACCTAAGGCAGCATGAAGTCCCTATGGAGGTACCGGCGTGAGGTGTGCTGGGCGATGGTAGCCGTCACCGACATATTAAGGTACTCCTACAAGGTACTAACGGAGAAGAGGTTCAGGGCTTTCCTGACGATAGTCGGCATAGCGATAGGGCCGCTAGCGCTCGTGATGATGACTTCTGTTGTGAGGGGGTACGCATCCTACGTTGAGAGTCAATTACTTGCCCTAGGCCAGAACACTATAGTGGTCACGGCATCCTCAGGCTACACCCTCACGGACAAGGACCTGGACTTTATTAGGGGGATAAGAGGGGTCGCGGATGCCCAGCCCTTCTACATGACGCAAGCAATAATTCAAACCGTGGAGGGGCAGGAGAGGGTGTGGGTTTACGCCATAGATACATCCATACTTCTCAAGGCTATAGGTAACTTACAGCTCGAGGCAGGGGACTTCCCAGCACCTAATGAGGTAACGATGGCTACCATAGGTCACTTCGTCGCGTACTCCGAGGGAACCGGGAGGAAGCTCTTCAGCCTAGGTGACGCGATAACCTTACTAATACCTAAGGTAGAGCATGGGGGCAGGACAAGCATAACCAGGGTAGTCGTTAGGGTGGAGGGCATACTGAGGGAGTACGGCGGCGCAATGTTCGTGTCGCCCGATCAAGGCGTCTTCCTACCCTTCGAGGCGGGTAAGAGGTTACTCCACATGAAGCAGTGGACGGGGATATTCATAGTTGCGGAGAACCCGAACTACGTTGCAAGCATCGTTAAGAAGATAAGGGATACCTACGCTGAGAAGGTGAGTGTCATAGCTTTCCAGCAGATAGCTAAGGTAGTGTCATCTATCTCCGCCGCCATGGACTTCATAGCGTTCTCAACATCCCTATCAGCGTTCGCGGTAGCGGTTGCAGGCACCGCAGCCACTATGATAACGTCAGTGATAGAGCGCACTAGGGAGATAGGCGTGCTGAAGGCGCTGGGCTTCACGGACGGGCAGGTGACGGCCATGATACTGGGCGAGGCAGTAATCATGACCCTCATAGGCGCGTCCATAGGGATAACGCTGGGTGTGGCGGGCGCCTACGCCATGGCGTCTAGGGGGCTAGTGATTAGCTCAGGGGTCAGTAAGATCGTGATTAAAGCGCCTCCCCAAATAACGCTGGGGAATCTCTCCATGACCTTAGCGATAACTATGGCCGTAGGTATTATGGGCGGCGTCTTCCCGGCGTACAGGGCGGCTAAGATACCGCCAGCAGTGGCGCTGAGGTACGAGTAACGCCTTTTTAAACCCCTACTACTGCCGGGGAAAGCATTACAACGATTCAGTAAAATCTTCGCTCGAACCCTCAGGCGGCGTTGCTAAATTTTTTGCTCCGTAATAATTCTACAGGGGGTGGGGAGAGGAAGCCTTTTATGAGCTAGGGCATAGAGACACACAAGTGATAACCTTGAGCGTCCAGACGGTGAAGGCAGGGGTGAAGCCGAAGAGGCTAGTAGTCGTCAACCCCGACTTATGCGTGGGCTGCATGTCATGCATGTTCGCATGCGCCAGAAGGTTCCCGAACGGTGGCTTAGCGAAGGCAGCGATACACGTTAGAAGCGTCGGGGGTTTTGAGAGGGGCTTCACGGTCATAGTGTGTAGGGCATGCCCCAACCCACCGTGCGCTAAGGTGTGCCCGACAGGCGCGTTAACGTCGAGGAAGGGAGGGGGCGTCACGCTCAACCCAAGCAAGTGCATAGGGTGCGGAATGTGCAGGGAGGCCTGCCCCTTCGGCGCGATACAGTGGGATACGGAGTTAAATAAGCCGGTGATATGCGTGCATTGCGGTTACTGCGTCAACTACTGCCCGCACGGCGTCCTATCCCTTGAGGAGGTGAGGTGGTGATCATGCTCGTGGATAAGGCATGCACCCGGGTCCTGTACGTGGATCTAAGCAGGAAAACTTACTGGGTTAAGGAGAGGCCCGACCTCTTCGAGAAGTACTTAGGCGGCACTGGCGTGGCCGTCAAGCTCCTCAGGGAGGAGATGAACCTGTCGGCCGACCCTCTAGGGCCAGGGAACGTGGTGGTGTTCGCGGTAGGTGCGTTCACGGCCGCATACCCAACCGCGTCGAAGACCGTAGCCATGTTTAAGTCACCCCTAACAGGCAACTTAGGCGAATCACACGCGGGCGGGAGGAGCGCAGTAGCTATAAAGATGTCCGGGTTCGGCGCCATCGTGATTAAGGGCGAGAGCGACATACCGGTTTACCTCTCAATACATGACGGCAAGGTATACTTCAGGGACGCATCCGCGCTCTGGGGGGTGAGGAGCACATACACGGTTGGCCGCGTACTGAGGGAGCGTGAATCATGGCCAGGGTTGAGGGCGATCATGAGGATAGGGAGGGCTGGCGAGAGATTAATCAAGTATGCTGGCGTGGTAACGGAAACCTACAGGCACTTCGGCAGGCTAGGCCTTGGCGCAGTATGGGGTTCCAAGAAACTTAAAGCCTTGGTGATCGGTGGCAGGAGAGCGATACCTGTGACTGACCCGAGAAAGTATAGGGAGGTATACGATAAGATCTACGATAAGGTAGTTAGGTCAGGTTCCATGAAGAAGTACCACGACCTAGGAACGCCCGTCAACATAATACCCCTAAACAAGATCGGCGCCTTACCTACAAGGAACTTAACGTCAGCTAGGTTCGAGGGTGCGGAGAGTATAAGCGGTGAGGCAATAGCTGAGACAATGCTCGCTAGGAGGGTTGCCTGTAGCCACTGCCCCGTGGCGTGTATCCACATCGCCGCTATCAGGGAGGAGTACCCGCACGAGAAGTACTTCTACACAACTAAGTACGTGTCATATGATTATGAACCCCTGTACGCCTTAGGCACGATGCTCGGCATTTCCGACAGGGAGGGTGTGCTGAGGCTGATCGAGGAGGTGGAGGTCGAGGGCCTGGACGCGATGAGTACGGGAGTGGTGCTGGCGTGGGCCACGGAGGCCTTCCAACGCGGAATAGTGACTGAGAAGGAGACGATCGTTAAGCCATCGTGGGGCGACTGGAAGACATACATCCAGATGGTTAAGTACATAGTGGAGCAACCCAACGAATTCTACAGGAAGCTGGGCGAGGGCACTGAGGAAGCCGCGAAGACATACGGTGGTGTGGAGTTCGCCATGACGTTCGGCAGGAACGAGATGCCTGGGTACCACGCCGGGCCGGCAACACACTTAGGCTACGTGATCGGCGCAAGGCATAGTCACCTCGACAACGCTGGGTACAGCTACGACCAGAAACTCATAGGTAAGGAGTACCCGCCTCCCGAGAAAGTCATTGACGACCTAATGAAGGAGGAGGCGTGGAGGCAGGTGCTCTCATCGCTAGTAGTGTGCTTCTTCGCTAGGGGGGTCTACAAGCCCGAGGTGGTTGTCGAGGCGCTGGAGCCCCTAGGCATAAAGATCAGTGTCGAGGAGCTTCAGAAGCTGGGCTGGGAGATCTACGTTGAGAAGTACAAGCTGAAGCTGGATATGGGCTTCGACCTAGAGAGGGATCTTAAGCTACCGAGGAGGATATTCGAGACGCTGAGCCCGCACGGCAAGATAAGCGAGGAATTCATGCAGAAAGCCCTAGACTACTTCAGGAAACGCATTAAGGAGCTAACAGGCAAGTAATTTTTAACGTTAATCCCTCAAACCAAGGAATTACTGAAACCCCGATCAAAACTTGAAACCGAGTTCCTCAAGTAACCTCTTAGCCTTCTCCAGCTCCTTGAGGGCCTCATAACCCCTTTCAGTTAGGCGATACATTACCCTACCATTAACCCTTACATCCACCAGCAGACCACGACTCACTAAGCTCCTCACAACCTCCTTAGTTCTGTCGAAGGGTAGGTTAGCACCGTACATTATGTGGGTTACGCTAACCTCACCGTACTCCATAACAGTCCTCAGCACATCATAAATAATCCCCGCCTGACTCCTATACTTCCTCCTACCCATGCCTTTCCCTCACCCCAACCCCCACGCCAATCACCAGTAAAGCCGCTGGCCTCAGTCCCTCAGCAACGAGCATTAGGTCAGCTGATAAGTACTGAACGGCTAATGCCTCAAGGATGTGTGACACCGCAAGCAATAAGTACCCGACCCCAGCCGACGGCACGCCCCGCCAGCTAGAAATCACTAAGACCGCAACAACTAGGAGTATGGTTGCGCACACAACATTCAAACCAAGACCAGTCACCACACCGAGCCCTAGCAGTCCGAGC
>Ga0256833_1000394_pt1 | contig 34871 bp, 31 predicted proteins | sample 356284metaG_FD_190535 | JGI IMG/M metagenome (GOLD analysis project Ga0256833, IMG submission 190535) | Hydrothermal vent microbial communities from Mid Atlantic Ridge, Atlantic Ocean - 356-284 | ecosystem: Environmental > Aquatic > Marine > Hydrothermal vents | place: Atlantic Ocean: Mid... | reverse complement strand
CCGTGCCCTGTTCCAGATGGGGTTCAAAAATAGGTCCAGGCGGTAGCCGAGGTCCAGGAGCCTTTGGTTATTGGCGTCATATTGGGGTATGCTGATTATTGATCGGTGTCTTTTTTGTATCGATCTTTCATACATAGATTGGATGGAGTGTTTTTCCAGGTACGCATCGTTGTTCAAGAAGAGCAGAAAATCCCCTGTTGCCACAGAGGCCATTTTGTTGTTGCTTCCACAGAAGCCGCAATTGTCCTTGCTTCTCAAGAGAATGATCCCAGGGAAGTTCTTGATCAGTTCTACAGATCCATCGGTGGAGGCATCATCGTGGACGATGATTTCTATGTCTACGTCGGTGGCCTGCTGGCTAACGGATCTCAAGCAGTCCAGGATGGTACTTTCGCCATTGAAATTGGCTATGCATACGGAACAGATGGGTCTTTTATGGTTCACGGCTGGTTATTTTTTCAAAAAATTTGAATAGTTCTCTATAACCTCTTTCTCCAAGATAGGTGGCAATGAGGGCCATCCATACGATAGGAGACAGGGGTGAGAGGCGGGCAGCCTTTGTCAAGTATCTCCGTCCCTCAAGGAGCTGGCCGGACAGGCAGAGATTGGAGCCGATACTCAACTGGTGCTTGGCCTCTATATGCGGATATTTCTCTATTTCCGATCGGAATTTTGTATATATTCTCTTATAGCTTTCGGCCTTTTTCGCATGGGATGCCTTGTTCACGCTGTTCGGCGTATCTCTCACGTGGACCATTACCTGGTCGAGATAGGCTATTTGGTTTTCCCTGGCCAATGACAAGGAAAAATCCCAGTCTTCCAGACATGTCAATTGCTCGTCAAAGTGGATCTTTTCAAGGAGCTGTTTCCTGATCAATAGTGTTGGCAGTCCTATAAAGTTCCTGAAGAGTAGTTTGCTGAATAAAAGGGCGCATCCTGTCTCCATTTTGTCAGGGATGATCTGGGTCCTGTTCCCCCTCTTTTTCTCAAAGGCGCAGAAGCAGATGGGGCAATCCAGGTGAGCATCGATCAATTTGATCTGATGCTCGAGCTTTTCTGGCAACCAGATGTCATCGTCGTCATTGAAGGCGATGAATTCCCCTTGTGCCATGCTCAATCCCACATTTCTGGAAGATGCAGCAGATCTGTTCTCTATCCTTTTATATCTTATCCTTGGATCACTTATATTGTCTATGGTATCTCTGGTGGAATCGTTAGTTGAGCCATCGATCACTATGATCTCAATATCCTGGATCGACTGGGCAAGAATGCTTTCAATGGAGTCGCCTATGAGATGAGGCCTGTTGTATGTAGGTACTATAACACTAACCATCAATGGTCCAGACGCGTGATTTCCCCGACACGATACGTAGTGTGTCCAGATACCATCTGGCTGCCTTTTCACCTACAAAGAAAAGCAAGGCTCCAAGGATCTTATAGGCGAGATGGTTGATTGTAAACTTCACATTCCTACAGGTCAGACCATGTCTTAACAAGGCCATATGGGCCTCATTGTGCGTTTGTAAGAGCGTGGCAGGATGGTGACTGAGGCCGCCAAAGGCCATAGTAGTTATGATTTCGTCCATAAAAAAGGGTTCCTCTCTTAACAGGACCCTTATTAGAAATTCATAGTCCATTGCAATGAGAAATTCCTGGTCAAAGGGACCATAGTCCTCGAATAGACTTGAGTGATGAAAGCAAGCTGGATGAGGAATCTCGTCTCTTTCAGTAAAAAACCTCTCTTTTATTTTTCCCCAGTCCTGGCCCAGCACCTGTAAGTGATTGCCCTTTTGATCCTTCAATTCCACCTTTCCATAGGCAAGCCTCTTCCCCAGCCTCGATGCCTGAATGAGTGATGTGGCTGCCTTTTCCAGGACCAGTTTATCTCTGAGTGTGTCGTCTGCCCCTATAAAGAGTATCCATTGGCCCTTGGTATGCCTTAGGGCCTTGTTCCATGCGTGGGCAATCCCCCTGTCTTGCCTGGATTCCCAGTAGGCTATGTATTGGCTGTTTTTATTGATGATCTCCACTGTGCCATCTTCAGAGCCTCCATCCATGATCAAGAGTTCCATGTCCTGATATGTCTGGCATCGGATGCTGTCTATACATTTTTGCAGGCTATTATGGGCATTTTTTACTGCTATTACTATGGAGATTTGGGGAAAGGGATTAGAGCACATTATTTAAGAACCACCTATAGGTGATCTCAAGGCCTTGTTTCAAATCCACTGACGGGCTCCAGCCAAGTTTCTGGATCTTTGAGATGTCCAGGAGTTTCCTCGGGGTCCCATCTGGCTTGGAGGTATCAAAGACTATCCGTCCCCTGAAACCTGTCACCTGGGAAATTATAGCCGCAAGCTCCCGTATGGAGATATCCTCTCCATAGCCAATATTGATATGTGAGCACATGGCTGAGGTCTGGTCCTGGTAAACGGCCTTGTCCAATTGCATTACAAATAGGCATGCATTGGCAAGGTCGTCTACAAAGAGGAATTCCCTCCTAACATTTCCAGTACCCCAGACCTCCACCTGGTCCTTCCCCTTTGTCCTCGCCTCGTGGAACCTCCTTAGCATACCTGGGATGACATGGCTATTGACAGGGTGAAAGTTGTCTCCAGGGCCATAGAGATTAGTGGGCATGACAGAACGAAAATCCGTGCCAAACTGACGATTGAACGCTTCACACAGCTTGATGCCTGCTATCTTTGCGATGGCATAGGGTTCGTTGGTTGGTTCCAAGGGGCCGGTCAAAAGGGCCTCTTCCCTGATTGGTTGAGGTGCAAGCTTGGGATATATGCACGAGCTTCCGAGAAACAGCAGCCGCTTGACCCCAGTGCTGTGTGATGCCCTTATGACATTGGCCTCTATCATGACGTTGTCATATATGAAATCGGCAGGATATGTATTGTTTGCAACTATGCCTCCCACCTTGGCAGCTGCCAAGAATACATATTCTGGATTTTCTTTTTTGAAAAAGGCCGAGACATCCGCTTGGCATGTCAAGTCCAGCTCTTTGTGTCTCTTAAGAAGGAGGTTTCCATAACCAGCCGCATCAAGGGCCCTGACAATAGCTGAACCCACAAGGCCGGTGTGCCCTGCTACAAATATCTTGGCATCCTTATTCATTGTGGTTATACACCCTGAAACCCGCTTTCTGGCACAAAGAGTCCCGGCGGGCTAGGTCGAAATCGAAGCGGATCATTTCTTCTACCATCTCTTCAAAACCTATCTTGGCCGACCATCCAAGTTTCTTTTTGGCCTTTGAGGCATCTCCTACAAGGGTATCCACTTCAGCCGGCCTGAAATAACGTCTGTCAATCGCTATGATTTTGGCACCAGGTCTGACCTTTATCTTGAGTCCAGATGTAATCTGGGTCTCGGATATGGAGGAGGCAAAACCTTGTTCATCTATGCCCGTACCCTTCCATTCGATCTCAATGCCTGCCATCCCGAAGGCTGTTTCACAAAATTCTCTAACAGAATGCTGGCGTCCTGTGGCAATGACAAAGTCGTCTGGTGCTGGTTGTTGCAAGATCTTCCACTGTGCCTCCACGAAATCCCTTGCATGGCCCCAGTCACGCTTGGCATCCAGATTGCCAAGATAGAGGCAGTCCTGGAGGCCAAGACAAATCCTGGCCACTGCCCTTGTGATCTTGCGGGTAACAAATGTTTCACCCCTGAGGGGCGATTCATGGTTGAAGAGGATGCCATTGCAGGCATAGAGGCCATAGGCCTCCCTGTAGTTTACGGTTATCCAATAGCCGTAGAGCTTTGCAACCCCATATGGAGAGCGGGGGTAAAAAGGCGTGTTCTCATCCTGTGGCGTTTGGCTGACCTTGCCAAAGAGTTCAGACGTGGAGGCCTGATAAAATCTCGTCTTCTCTTTCAGGCCCAGTATGCGTATGGCCTCGAGGAGTCTCAGTGTCCCCAGACCGTCGGCATTTGCGGTATATTCTGGACTTTCAAAGGATACGGCCACATGGCTTTGGGCAGCCAGGTTATATAGTTCATCTGGCTGAACCTCTTGGAGTATGCGGATCAGATTGGTGGAGTCGGTCAGGTCGCCATAGTGGAGGATGAATCGTCTATCCGGTGCATGGGGATCCTGGTAGAGGTGATCCACCCTGTCGGTGTTGAAAAGTGAGGCCCTCCTTTTTATGCCGTGTACTATATATCCCTTGTTGAGGAGTAATTCTGCGAGATATGCCCCATCTTGTCCAGTTATGCCTGTTATCAACGCTACTTTTTTATCGTCCATGTTGGTTTTCATTTCTGTTTGTCTTCTTGGTCTCATCTCATTTCAATCATCATATTTGTGCTGTATTATCTTTTCATAGAGGCACTTATACTGCGTGGCGATTTTGTCGTTTGTCCACAGGGAGACAGCACGGCTTCGGGCCTCTTTGCACATGCTCTTGTGGCGGTTGTCATCTATTACGACCCACTCGATCCCGTGGGCCAGTTCAGATGGATCAAAGGGTTTTGCAAGGTAACCTGTCTTTTCATGACCCACAATATCAGAAAGGCCACCGATATCAAAGCCTACTATAGGGGTGCCACATGCATGGGCCTCGATGCCGGTATTGGGAAGATTGTCTTGGCGCGATGGGATAATCATTACATCTGCTGCGCTATAGAGGATGCGTAGGCTGATCTCATCATAAAGGTGTCCTGCATACCATGTTGGATAGCCCATCTCTTGTGGATGTTCAGGCGTTGATTCTCCAAATATCACGATCTGTAATCTCTTCATCCGGTCTTTCAGTCTGGCCACGGCTTTTTGGAGCAGATCATGGCCTTTTCTTCTGTCCCTCGATCCGCCTTGGGCGCCAAAGAGTATAACTGGTATATCTTCGGCCAGGCCCAGGAGGGTCTTGGCCAACGATTTCTCCACAGGAATCCATCTATGTATATCGATACAGTTTGGAATCACCTCCACTGGCCAATTATGCATGAGGGCACTTTGTTTTACGCAATGGGCAAGCCACCGGCTTGGCGTAACAATATGCATTGGCCTATCCCAGTGCCGTACCTTTCTGTTCCATACCCATCTGTTGAGGTCGGGGCCAGATTCATATTTGGGCCGATCATCACGAAAGTAGCCGTATTTCCATCGGTTGTCTTCCGTGTAGTGTTCTGCACCGCAAAAGGCCCACATGTCGTGGAGGGTCCATACAATGGGTTTTCTTATTCTGCCAATGTCCGGTATGGACATCATTTCATTGTTGATCCAGTGGAGGTGCACTATATCAAAGTCCGATCTATTGAGGCGTCTATGCCAGAAAGAAGGTATGATTGCAGGTGAGTGAAGATTCTTGTTGTCGGTCTTGAGACACTTCATGACAAGGTTTGCGGGCAAGGGCCGAAGCAGGGTGGTCAATCTTTCAATACGCCTTTCAGGGCCTGTCACTGAGCCATCTCCAGAACATGCGCTGTTTACAAACATTCTGGAATAGACTCCATGGGCACGAAGTGCCATGTGAATACGGAAGGCTGCCAAAGAGGCCCCTCCCAAGGAGTCACTGTAATTGAGATGTACGACCTTCATCTCACGGCTGGTTTTGGGGAAAAGAGTTCCATTATTTTGTTCTTTATTCTTGAATAAAGCGGTCTTTTGAGCCTTTCATGATATCTTTTTATCCTTTCCACTGCGTTGCAATCCTCCTCTATCCTCACTGGGAAGTCCTTGCAAGGCTTCATGTTCAGTGATTGTTTTTCTAAAGGGCTACATCTTTTACAGTGGATGCCAGTTCCATCTAGGCCTATATTCCGAACATAGCTCTTGGTGGGATTCAGACATAGACCTTGGTTCTCAAATATAGTGGCATACCAGAATACGGCCCAGGTATCCATGCGGCCATGGAAGTTGGAGACTACTTGGGACCAAAAATCGTGGACCCCGTCAAGATTGAACCTCTTGATACGTCGCTTATTCCATTGCCGAACAAGCCTGGCTGGTTCTTTTCTGAAATGACACCAGCGGTTTGCCCATGTCGCCCAGCCCCAGCAGTTCATCACCCGCCAAAAAAAAGCACAGGGAAGGTTATCTGTGTCAATGGGATAATTCCATCCACTTATATGCCAGGCCTTCTTTTCATCCTCGTATAGGTTGAGGGCGTCATTCATGAAAGAGAGGAACAGGGGACTTGTGACTATATCGTCTTCCATGACAATGACCCTGTCGTAGGACTTGAAAGTGGCACTGATACCACTGATAATGGATCTGGCCAGGCCCCTATTTCGTTCCTGTTCGATGATTCTTACCGATTTGAACCCATTGATTTCTTTCAAAAAGGTTCGAACGTCTTGGATTTTCTTGGTGTCGCTATCTTTTCTTGGCCCATCTGAATAGACAATGAGGTCAGTGTAAGGGGCCAACAGATTCTCCGATAGGGCATGAATGGTCTGCATTGTATGATCAATACGGTTATAAGTGAAAAGTACCACTGGGGCGACTGGTTTCAGACAGTTCATTGCCCTTTGCCGTGCGCTATGCGTCTCGCTTTTTTTAGTACTGCCCTTTCCCATAAATAGGGGCTCAACATGGTCCATGCCTCCTCAGCCTCTTTGAAGGACGGATTCTCTGCCCTAATTACCTGTAAAATTTTTTGTTCAACCTTGTTGGCATCTATCAATTGGCATTCCTTGAAGGAAGAGGAAGAGATGATGTCGAGGAAGAAGCCCTTCAAGGGGCCTTTCATCCAGTCGACCACGGGGGAATTAAAACCTATCTTGTCACGCCTGAATGCAACTTGACGAGGCATGAAGCAGGCCATGGCATCACGGACTATGGCCTTTGACAGGCCTCTACGTATCTTAGATGTCCAGGGCAGGGAGAATGCAAACTGAATGATTCTATAGTCCATAAAGGGCATGCGGATCTCTACACTGTTGGCCATGGCATAACGGTCATAGTTTCTGAGAAGGGTGGGGAGTATGGTTTCGTGGGTGGAGACATAAAGCCTTCTTGTCAAATGGTCCAGATTCTCCCACGCAGGATGGCTGCTGTCTCTGGGGTGGGTTTCCTTGCCTAGCCACCCTTCCAATGCTTCATTAAGACGCCATTTCAACCAAAATATTGGTTTTGGTGGCATGGTAGGTCCTTGAAAGTCCTTGGGTGCAGAGGCATATTTTGTGTCCAGCACCGAGGCCACGGCCCTTGGTTTTAGACCAGCATCCAAGAGTGCATAGAGGTAGTCGAAATCATATCCAGCAAAACATTCGTCTGCACCATGGCCATCCAAGGTCACCTTTGTCCCGTCTTCTCTCATGGCACTATAGAGCAACATGAAGGGTATGGGTAATGTTATGTATATCTCTTCGAAGAGATAGAAGAAATCATCCAATCTGTCCAAGGCATCGATTGGATTTATCTTTAGGAATGTAGCGGGTATTTGGAGGTGGTCTGTCACCATTTTGGCATATCTTGCTTCATCCAATGGACTATCTGGAAATGAGGCAATGTAGGCATGTTGCCAATCTGTGCTCATTCGGTGTTCGGTCTTTTCTTTTGCCAGGTGTGCAACTGCCGAAATCGTAGAGCTTGAATCAAGACCTCCACTCAAGGCAGTGCCTATGGATACATCACTTCTCATTCTCAACCTGCATGCGTCGAGGAAGAGTTCCCTGAGTTGATCAACCTGTTCATCATAGCTTGTGGGTACCTTTACAAGATGGTCCAGGGTGCACCAATATCTTGAGGATTTCAGCCTGCCGTTTTGCAGCCAAGCAAAATGACCTGGTCGTAAGCGTTTTATTCCCTTTATTACACATTGTTCCGTAGATTCATACTGGAATACCAGCCGGACTTGACCAACCAAGGCCATATTTGCCACTACTTGGTCCATCAAGGGGAATAGGGCCTTCATCTCAGAGGCAAAAGCAAATCCCCTACCTGGCAATTCCAGGTAAAACAGGGGTTTTTTGCCAAACCTGTCCCTGCTGAGAAAAAGAGTTTGTTCTCTGCAGTCCCAGATTGCAAATGCCCACATGCCATTGAACCTATACAGGCAATCTTCCCGCCATTCTACAAAGGAGGCAAGTACGACCTCGGTATCAGAATCTGTCTTGAACTCGTAACCTCTTCCCTCCAATTGTTGGCGTAATTCGAGGAAATTGTAGATCTCACCATTGTAGGTGATCCAATAGCGGTCATGCCCAAAGGACATGGGTTGGCCAGCCCGTTCGGATAAATCCAGTATGGCAAGTCTTCTGTGGGCAAGGGTTGCCCCTCTTAGTTGGACGAGCCCGGAGCCATCTGGCCCTCTATGGGCAAGGAGATCAATACAGTATTGTGCCTTGTGAGCATCGATGTTGCCAATAAATCCAAAGATACCGCACATGAGTCTATCTCCCTCTTGTCCCTTTGTTCATATCCTTTTTATCCTGGTTACAAGATGGAATTCTTTGATCTGGCAGGAAATAATCGCAAGGTGATAGCAACCTCTGTGCTTTAGATCTATAGAACGACTACGGGCCAGGACCTCTTGGGCCCAATCTGCTTCTATGGAAAGAGTGGAATCTCTGGCCTGAAGGAAAATTTTGTCTTTTGTCTGGATTTCAAAGGGGAAGAGAGAATGGAGATGAAAGGCAATCCGGCCTTTTTGCAGCAATCTGCCCGAGTCAGTGATGATCAATTCGTCTGGATCCTCGGAATCTACACGCCTCTTACAATGATGCATCTGCCCTTGCCAGACATTGGTAAGATCTATTTCTACATGAACAGATAGGGCATCTCCCTTACCTTTGGGTATTATGGCCCTGGTGGGTGGGCTTTGGTCTGGATAGGTCATTTGATCCCCTACCGGTGTGATAACATTGTGCATGTAGGAGCGTTTTAGCTCCTGAGAGTCAGCGAAATAATATTCCACCATACCTCTGTCAATAAAGACAGGAGTAGAGTCTATTTCTAATACGATTGCACCCTTGTCATAGTGGGAATGACTTGGATAAGGCTTTGAACCCACCATGTGTAGCCCTATCTTGTGGCCTTGTTTCTCCCTCATACTTGTCATGTGGCCTGTCTTTTTCAGTATAGTAAAGGTGGGCACGATACAGCCTGGTTCGCCAATATGGTCGGGACCATAGATGAATCCTGTTATTCCGCCACTATCCGTAAGGGTGCCGGTAACCTGGAATAGACTACCAGAGTCGATTGCGGGCATCAGTAGTTTTTCATATGGGCTGCCTGGGAAGAACCTTGCAAGCACCGAAATGGCATCTCCACAGAAGCGATTCGTACGGCAATCCCCCTCTGGAATCGCCTTGCCAGGTGTGATGCTCGACATGGCAGTGATATAATTTTCGCAATTTGAAAAGTGGGATCTTATCATTTGCCCCAGGCCCTTATCTCTAGCCCTTGAGTAAGCTATCATGGCAGGAAGAACTGCATGAAGTGTCTGGCAAAAATAGCCGATACCCTCATGGGTACCACCATCTGGTTCCATATAGTTGCGGAGGTTTCTTCTCATGTCCGAAAATGCACGTTCCACATAATCCCCCATGTTTGGCCATGCCCTTTCCAGGTGTAGGCCAGCAAGTATACGCGCCCTGCAAAATACTGAGCCCTGGTTGATCCTCTGAAGATACGAATATTTCATCAGGTCTCGTTCTATTACGGAAAGTCCTTTGTCCCATAGAGATTGATGTACGAGTTGCATGGCCCTTTTGGTAAGGGCAAAGTAAAACCAGTCCGCAAGTAGACTGACACTGGTGGCAGTCAATTCTTCCAGAAAGCAGCGTTGGTCCCAGGTGCTTCCGGTAAGCCTGCTTTCAGCGGATTGGGTCCAGTGGCGGGTGTGGAGCATGCACATCAGGTATCTCAATGCATGGATGATCATCGCCTGATCATTGTTCACGAGGCCAACAAATCCCAAGACTAATGCCTCAAAATAATAAGGAGTCTTTCCCCTTTGTCTTGCCCTTAAAAAACGGCTGTCGTTGCTGGGTAGATAGTCTCCAAGGTCATCTTCTGGATTGCGTTTCATGTATTCATTGGCCTTTTTGAGGAGGAAGGAGAAGTGTTTGTCCCAACCAGGCAGGAGCCTTTTCTCTGCAAGCCAACCAAGATCCTTGGGATCAAATAAAAGACCAATGGCAAAACGTGGCTCATTCCATAGGGAAGGATGCCTTATTAGGCCAGGCCAATCCGCTGCAAAGTGTGCCTCGTGGCAGAGTATTGCCTCTGAAAGGAGGCTATTTTTTAGGCCAAACCAGGAAAGAAATATCTTTTTAGGATCTGGAGATTCCGACTGGAAGATAAGCCTTATCTCCTCTAACCTGCCCTTTCCTAAAGGCAGTTCGATTTCCATCCTTGTGCCCTCTCCCCTATAGGTTTGTTTTGAACAGTGATGCTTGCCATCTTGTTTAAATTCAACCCTTAAAAGGGTGTCGTGCGGCATGGTCAGACAAAGAAGCAATGTGTCAAATCCAGAGCAATCGAGGTTTGCTTGCAGCTTAAGAACTGCTGCGTCTTCTCCCTTGCAACAGGTTTCCCAGCACAGCAGGGTCCAGCACCAAAAAAATTCTACCCTGCATCCTTTGGCACCTATGGAATAGAATTCTATGGGGAGGCTATGGGATATGGCTGGGTCGTGGAATGGTGCGAATATGGCCTCAGACCAGGCAGAATCGAGGGGAAGAAGCTGTAACCGCTCCAATGTCTCGATGTCATTTTGATGAGATGGCAGGTCAAGGGTTTGTCTCAGCGCATTCTTTAATCCTGGTGGTAGTTTACTGTAAACGGACAGAGCCCAGTCCGGCCTTGTGCTGGCAAGCCTTCTAAGTCTGTTTTTGAGAGGGTTAAGATAGTTCATATCCTTGCTACTTCATAGATTGCTTTTCGGTACAGCAGTAATCGAATGGGTAAAAAGTAGGCCTTGAATGTCATTATCATTGTAGTCTTTATCAAGGGATCAAAAAAAGAGATTAGACAGACTGGTACGGTATAAGATGCCAGGGTGGCCCAAGCAGCTCCCACAGGTCCATAGCGTGGGATCAACAATAGGTTTAGGCCCACATTCAATATGGCACCAATGACCCTAAAGACCAGGGCAACCATCTGTTTGTGTTCTACGATTATCAGGTTGGCCCTTATATTGCCAGGAAATACAAATATACCTGCCCAGATATGTACAGTGAGTATGGAGGCGGCCTCCAAGAATTTAGGGCCGAAAAGGAATCCCACAATGTCCTTGGCAAAGAATGTTGTTATTATGGCTATTGTAAAGGCCATAAGTGAGAGGATGTCATGGAGCTGTTGAAGCCTCACCTGATAGGTGGCCGCATTCTCCTTTTTCAGAAGCACTATGGCAGGAAAAACCGATTGCAGGATGAGGGCAGGAATGAAGTACCAGGTCTCGCTTAGACGAACAGCAACGGCATATTGTCCAACTGCCTGGCTGTCGATCATCTGTTTCAGCATTACCTGGTCTATCCTCATGTATATCAAGACTGCAAGGCCTGAAAGAATGAGGGGCCATGCATCTTTCATAAGGTCTTTTGCCAGGAACCAGTCGAAGTTCCTGAATGTAAAAAAACGGAAGTTGTTTCCCTTGGTCCTTGTGTAGAAAAAAAGGAGCCCTATTGCAAGGATCGCATTGTCCAATAGTAAAACCATGGCAAAATATAGGACAGGGGCCTGGATCAGCACCAAAAAGACCTTTATCAGTGCAGATATTATGGCCTGGGTGCTCTGGGCAATGGCTGCGTACTTGGATAACACCTTTGACTGGAAATAAAAATCTATGACCATGAAGGTCTGAAAGAGAAGGCTACAGGCAACTATTATGACGATCAACTTGGAAAGGGCATCGTCATTCATGAAAGAAATTGTGATGGCTATCAGAGAAAAGGCCAGGATGGCCCCACTTAGTTTAAGCCAAAAGATAGTCCCCATCAGCTGCTCTTTTTTGTTTTCTTTAAGGACCAATTCCCTTACTGCTATCCTGTCAAGCCCAAGGGTAGCGATCTCCTTGAAAAGACCTGTAAAGCTGATGGCATAGTTCAATATGCCCAGCCTTTCCGGACCGAGATAACGGGCCACATAAACACCGACCACAAAGGAGATGCCCATCCTGAAAAATTGGTCCCCCATGAGCCAGGAAGTATTGGCGAAATAGTGCCGGAACGTTTCATGGCCCCAGAGTTTCTTTATTGTGAGTTTGGCAGAGATGTCCACAGTGTCAATATAGGTCTCTCATCGAATATTGTTTTCATGTGTTCGTATTCGTTTTCTGTAAGGACAAGGGGCCTGATCTTTCTCTTTATATAACGTTCGGTTTTTCTGACCAAATCCTGAAGATTCTTCTGGTCTATGTCCCCCACCAGTACCAGGTCGATGATGCCTGTATCCCTACCTTTGGCGTAGTCATCCATTAAAAAGGCTATCTTGACCATGCCAAGTCTGGACACGATACTGTCTAAGATCTTGTCCATTCCAAGGGCTTTTTTCACCATCGAGTGTAATTCTGGGAAGAGGGGATGGGTTGTGTTGGCCCTATAAAAGATCTGCCTGCCATTTTTCTTCTGAGACAAAAGGCCTACTTTTGAAAGGTTTTTTAGCTCTTCCTTGATCACACTGGGAGGAGTGGAAAATTCCTTGGAAAGCTCTCTGAGATATGCCTCCTGGTCAGGGTTGAGAAATAGGCGCATAAGGATGTTTATTCGGGTTTTCGATGTGATTATGCCTTCGAATATACTGGTCAATTTCTGGGTACCTTGCTGTTTTGTTCTAAATTTTAGAACATAATATAGGACCCAAGGGGTGTAAAGTCTCAAGCCTTTTATCCCAGTTATATCCTTCACCTGCCTAACAACGAAGTGTTACTATTACATAGGCTATTGTCCCCTCAATGCACCTGAGAAATGCCTTGGCAGGCTGTAAGAGATGTCCAGCAGTTGAGGCCGTAAAGGGTTTGTAATTTCAGTGAAATCTATGTGTTGTCAAGCCCTTGGGACGCCTGAATATGCCTACATCCTTGATGCCTTGCACCTCGGGCAGGCTTGCGAATTCCTATAATCTGGCTTTATCGGATCAGGGGAGATTTTCACGAACAATCCTGGACGAGATTGGGGAAGATCCGTTACTCAACGGCCTTTGGCCAAAGCTCTATCAGTGAACGAGGATGCTCCAATACTGGCAAACGTGCCCTGTGTACATGGAAGCAAAAGCCTTTTTCATCCAAGAAATTCAACGCTTCTTCCATCTCTTTTTGCACTGAAGGGCCTTTTAGAATGATCATACGGCCAGAAGGAGCCAAAAAGCCAGAGCCAGTTTGGGCAAACCATCTTATCGAGCCCGTAGCCTGGGTTATTATGAGATCGAATCCTCCTTCTGGCATATGGGATGGGGCCTTGGTCGGCTTTAGCATTCCCTCTTCAATATAGATCCCTTTGAGATTGAGGTCTGCTGATACGAATCTCAGGAAAGAACATTTTTTTTTAGCAGCCTCTGCCAGGACCATCTTCAACTCGGGACGGATCATCTTCATGACAAGGCCTGGTACACCTGCCCCTGTGCCAATATCCAGGACTGTCTTCACTGTTTCTGGAACGATTTTCAAAAGTAGATTGGTGTCTCCAAGATGTTTGAACACAAGGTCTCTTGGATCCTTGATCCCAGTCAGATTGGTAGTCTTGTTCCACGTGTGGAGTTCAGTGAAATAGAACAGCAAATCCTGTCTCACCTCGGCATCGATGTAGAGTCCAGAATGGTTGCTAACCAAGTCTATACTATCACTCAGGATCTGGATAGGGTTCGTTTGCAAGGTTACCAAATGATGAATATTTCCCAACAAATGCCAGAAGCACCGTACCCGTTGGGCCGTTTCTCTGTTTTGCAACGATTATCTCAGCCTTGCCCCTCTTGGGATTGTCTTCGGACCTGTTATAGACCTCATCCCTATAGATGAAGGCAATAACGTCTGCATCTTGCTCTATGGCACCGGATTCCCTGAGATCTGACATCTGCGGCCGTTTGTTTGGGCGGTCTTCCACCTTCCTGTTGAGCTGTGAGAGGGCCAATACGGGTACATCCAATTCCTTGGCCATGGCCTTCAAAGATCTGGATATCTCAGAGATCTCCTGCTCTCGGCGTTCTGAGCCAGCCCTTCCCTGCATCAGTTGAAGATAGTCAACGATGACGAGACCGATGTCCTGGTCACTTTTCAACCGTCTTGCCTTGGCCCTCATTTCCAAAACAGTAAGGGCTGGGGTGTCATCTATGAAGATTGGGGCTTGGGAGAGATTGCCCGCAGCATTTATGAGTCTTGGCCAATCCTCTTTTCCCAGGAAGCCTGTGCGCACCTTGTGGGCATCCACCATTGCCTCTGAGCACAACATCCTCAAGGCCAGTTGTTCCTTGGACATCTCAAGTGAAAATATGGCAGTGGGGACCCCGTGTTCTACCGCTGCATGCTGGGCTATGTTCAGTGCAAAAGCTGTCTTCCCCATGGATGGACGGCCAGCTATTATGATGAGGTCAGATGGCTGAAATCCAGCAGTGAGCTTGTCCAATTCAGTGAAACCAGAGGGGATGCCAGTTATCAGCTCTTTCTTTTCATAGAGCTCTTCGACCCGCTTTATGCTGTTTTTCAATACATCCTTGAGGGGGTTGAATGCCTGTTTGATCTTTGACTGGCTCAGCTCAAATATTGCGCTCTCGGCACTCTCCAATATGTCGTCTATGTCTCCTGCCTCTTCGTAGCACATGGTGGCAATATCTGAACTCTTCTGGATGAGCTTTCTCAGTACAGCCTTGTCCCTGACTATCCTGGCGTAATAGTCGATATTGGAGGCAACAGGTACTGTCTCTGTGAGCTCTGCCAGATAGACTGCACCTCCTATAGCCTCCAGCTTTCCATTTTTGGCCAGTTCGTTGTGGACAGTTACGAGATCTTGGGGCTCATTCCTGTCAAAGAGATCCACCATTGCACCATAGATGATTCCATGACTGTCTCTATAGAAATCATCTGGCCTTAGTATCCCTATGACCTTTAGAAGAGCACCGTCTTCTATCAGGATGCTTCCCAGTACACATTGTTCAGCATCTATATTCTGGGGAGGTATCCTGAAGTCGTCCCTATGGAGATTTTTGACTTTGAATTGACGAATAGCCACTGCTAATTACTGGCCACCACCTTTACTTTTATAGTTGCCGTAACATCGGGGCTCAATTTGACAGGTATCTCATATTCACCAAGGGCCTTGATGGGTTCCTCCAATATAATCTTTTTCCTGTCTATTTCATAGCCCTTCTCTCCAATGACCCTTGCGATATCGAGGTTGGTAACCGAGCCATAGAGCTTTTCCTCTTCACCAACCTTTACAGGGATTTCAAGATCGATAGAAGCAAGCTGGGCAGCCAATGCTTCGTATTCCTCTTTCATCTTGGCAGCCCGTTTGAGTATGGCTTCCCTTTGTTTTTCGATCTTTGACAAATTTTTCTTGTCTGCAATTATGGCAATACCCTTAGGCAGAAGATAGTTTCTGGCGTATCCATTTGCCACTTTTACAATATCTCCAGCCTTTCCAAGGTTTTCTATGCTTTCATTCAAGATAACTTCCATTTTTTGAAAAACCTCCAAGAATTGTCACTCAATATTATTCTGTGAATTTTACCTTTTCATAGAGAACAGGAATCAGCCCTATTCCTCAAGGCCTTTTCTGTTTTTTTCGAGTCTCTGACGGAAATCAAACCAATTGTCCATGAGCCCGGTAAAAATTATCATAAGTAGACCATACCACTGAATGCCTATCAATAAGTAAACCAGCCATCTTACAAAGGCAGGGGTCTTCATGGTCTGAAAAAAGAATTTCATTACTGCAAAACCCTGGATGAGATAGAACACGCTTACCACCGTGACTGCATTTTTCCCAAGGATTGCCATCTTGTCCTCAGGATAGATGGCCATGAAACCCGAAACGATAAATGCCCATATGAGCCAGGGAGGCATTTTCCATCTTTGAAATTCCGGACCTATGACATGCTGGTTTCTCCTTACCTTGGCACACATGGTAAAGGCATATATATTGGTCAAACTAAGAAATATGAAAATCAAACCAATTATAGCTGGGAAATAGGTGATCATGGTCTCTTTCACCTGTCCCATGATCTCATTCAGCTGAGGAGGAACCTGTTCTCCAGCGTTCTTCTTGTAAATTTCAACTCCCTGGTCGAATTCTGTGGCAACCTCCTGTATCACTGTGTCATAGGCTTTATGTGGTCTGCCACCCGTGGCCAGAAAAAGGATGGTCCCAGAGAGTACTGCCAGGCAAAGGGAACATGAAAGCAATGTCTCCGGAGCAGGCCTACCGGCCCATGAGGCTATCAGCAATATGGCTGCTATGGCAAAGCTCTGCGCAAGGAGCAACATGGCCTCTGGCTTGCCAAGGAGCAACAGTATAACACCACCGAGGAGGAAGACACCCCCAAGTAGGGATGCCTTGACTCTGAAGTCCTCAAGATAATCCAGGAAACAAGCAGCTACTCCTGGGGCGAGGAACTGGAGTCCGGAACTCAGACCTGGCAAAAGACTAGGCAGCATAAGGGCCGCTGCCCCAATAAACGCAGTTTTTGTCGCTTCGGACTTGTCGAGGCCATCAGGGTGGCCCTTTTGCAGCTCGTTATTCACTCCATTACTTTATGTGCTAATCCTTCAGGGCATGACCTGAAGTAAAGGGAATCAAGGCCATGATCCTGGCCTTTTTAACGGCATTTGTAAGCCTTCGTTGATGTTTGGCACAGGTGCCAGTAACCCTTCTTGGGAGGATCTTGCCCCTCTCTGTTATAAAATGTTTCAAAAGATCTGCGTCTTTGAAATCGAGTACAATGGATTTATCCGCACAAAAACGACAAATTTTTCTCCTCACATATATTCTGCGACGTCTATATCTATTTTGTGGGCGCTGCATATTTATTCCTCCTTCTCCTCGCTGCTGTCTGATGAGGTCTCGGTTGTCTGAACATCCTCTTTTTGCTCTTTCTGCTCATATTTCTTGGCGGCCTCTTCGGGATCGAATTCATCGTCCAATTTCGTGGTAATAAACTTCATTACCCGTTCATCCAGCCTGAAATTCCTGGTCAGCTCATGGATAGTGGCCCCCTTTGCCCCAAAGTCAATTACCACGTAATATCCATGGGTCTGTTTCTGGACCTTATAGGCCAGTTTTTTTAGTGGCCACTTGTCGATATTTACTATCTGGCCACCGTCTTCTGTGATGATGTTAGAGAATTTTTCAACGGCCTCATCCCGATCCTCACTGTTGAGCTCAGGATGAAGAAGGAACATGGTTTCATAATGGCGCAATTTCATCGGTTGCCCCCTTTCGGTCTTTTCTCTGGCCCTGGCGTTCCGAAACCAGGGCAAGGAGGTATTGGAAACGCTTTTTTAACTCAAAGATCCGTATCGAGTCAAGGGAAATATACAAGCCAATCATGTACTCCAAGTGTCTGAAAAACATAATTCTTATGAGTTATTAGATGGTTATTGCACATATTTGGTTCATATCTCAGTATCAAGGTGGAATCGAGTTTGGTTGAAATCCCCTCTCGTCTGCTGTCAGTAAGTGTTTGTGGAGATTTCGTCTAATCCCTGGGTTCTTGAGGACCGTCTCTTTTCACCCCCTTGTCACAGCCTGCCATGGTGCCTATTTTTCCTTAGAAAAGGGATGGCTGCCAGAGGAGGGGAAAAACTTGCAATTGTTCGTTAGTGTTTCAAGGAATTTTCTGTCGGCACTCGTTATATTTTAAAGGCCGATCCCATATATTTTCGAGGAAGGAATATTATGCCAGTAATCAAGATATCGGTAGCGAAGGATTTGAACAGCTTGAGGCGGGATTTCCACCAGATGATAGATGAGATCTTCAGGATGCCACATGCCTCTTTGATGGCTTCCATAGCCTGGATGCCAGCCATGGATATATATGAGGACAATAGATTCATTTATGTGGTCGCAGATGTGGCTGGAGTTGAGGCAGATAGCCTGGAACTTGCAATGGAGGGTCAATTTTTGAGGGTTGCTGGCAATCGGAAGCCCCCGGTTGCTACGAGGAGCAAGAGATTTTTTCAGATGGAAGTGGAGTATGGGCCCTTTGAGAGGGTGATCAGGATCCCTCTTTCAGTGGCACCAGACCAGGTTGAAGCACGGCTTGAAAATGGCCTGCTCTTGGTTCGACTCGGCAAGAAAAGGTCGGATAAGGTGACAATAGAAGTGAAATGAAAAAGGGCTAAAGGAAAGATTTTCATTAGGATTCAGGAGTAATTATGGATATCAAAAACGGAATAGATATAAAAGATCAGGCTGCCCAGGTCAGCCAGCCAAATACCATAAGGGAGCTTCCAGTGCTTCCAAGCAAGGACGTGGTGCTTTTCCCTCACATGGTTGTCCCATGGATTGTGGAACCACCACAGCTTGTAAAGATGATAGACGATGCACTGGCTGCAGACAGGACCATCGCTGTCGTCTCTGTGGACGGGCCAGTCGAAAACGAGGAAGAGCTTCCGAAAAGATTACACAAGATGGGTACCATGGGCCTGATACTGAGGATGGCCAAGAATGAAGAGGGACATGCCCGTCTTGTTGTCCAAGGTATTACCAGGGTCAGAATCAAGGAGATAACCTCCACCTCCCCGTATATCAAGGCAAAGGTGGAGTCCGTACAGGATCAGGTGACACATAGTGTGGCCTTGGAGGCCATGATGGTCAATGTAAGACAGGCATTTTCAAAGGTGCTCGATCTGTCTCCCAATCTGCCAGGGGAACTCAAGGCCGTCATCATGAATATAGACGATCCAGGCGTGTTGGCGGATATTGTCATAAGTCATCTCAATATACCCCCTTCTCAGAAACAGGAGATCCTTGACGAACTCGACGTGATGGCCAGGCTCAATAAGGCCCTCAAATTGCTTTCCGAGCAGTTGGAGATCCTGGAACTTGGTCACAAGATACAGAGCCAGGTCAGGGACCAGGTGGATAAGAGCCAGCGAGAGTATTTTCTCAGAGAACAGCTCAAGGCCATAAAAAAAGAACTGGGTGAAGGCGAGGAACATCCAGATGAAGTGGAGGAATTGAGAGAAAAACTCAAGGGAAAAGACCTGCCAGATGAAGCCAGAAAAGAGGCAGAAAGGGAACTGGAAAGGTTGTCCCGTATGCACCCTTCCTCCTCAGAATATACAGTGGCCAGGACATATCTCGACTGGATCTTGGAGCTGCCTTGGAATGAGTCTACAAGGGATCATTTAGACCTCGACGATGCCCAGAGGATCCTCGACGAGGATCATTACGATTTGGAAAAGATAAAAAAACGCATCATCGAGTTCTTGGCAGTAAGAAAGCTCAAGCCGGATGCCAAGGGGACCATATTGTGTTTTGCAGGTCCCCCGGGTACTGGAAAGACCTCTCTCGGCAAGAGTATAGCAAGGGCCATGGGTAGGAAATTTCATAGAATTGCCCTTGGTGGTGTCCGTGACGAGGCGGAGATAAGGGGACACAGGCGTACGTATGTAGGGGCCATGCCTGGTAGGATCATTCAGGGACTCAGAAAGGTCGGTGTTAACAACCCGGTGATGATGCTCGATGAAGTGGATAAGATTGGCTCTGATTTTCGGGGGGATCCGGCCTCTGCACTCCTCGAGGTCTTGGATCCAGAACAGAATTCGAGGTTTACAGACCATTATCTCGGTGTGGAGTTCGATCTGTCTAACGTGATATTCATCGCCACTGCAAATGTGCTCGATACCGTACCGGCACCTTTATTGGACAGGATGGAGGTGTTGGAGTTGTCTGGTTACACCTTGGAAGAAAAGGTGGAGATAGCTAGACGGTACCTGGTGCCCCGGCAGCTCGAGGCACATGGACTGACAAAGAAGGATCTCGCAATTGAAAAAAGGGCATTGGTCAAGATAATAAGCGAGTATACCAGGGAGGCAGGTGTTAGAAACCTGGAAAGACAGATCGGTGCAATATGCAGGGGGGTGGCCAGGCAGGTTGCAACTGGTCATGAAGGTAAGATAGTAATCAAGGTCAGGAATCTGGAGGAATATCTTGGTAAACCCAAATACCTCTCAGACGTTGCAGAAAGGACCTCTGTTCCTGGTGTTGCAACAGGGCTTGCCTGGACGCCTTCAGGTGGAGACATCCTGTTTATAGAGGCTACGAGGATGGCTGGATCTGGCAAGCTTACCCTTACAGGCCAGCTTGGAGACGTCATGAAGGAATCTGCCCAGACGGCCCTGAGTTACATACGTTCAAAGGCCTGTGAATTCAATATACCCGAGGAGGTCTTCAAAACAGAGGATGTACATATCCATGTACCGGCAGGTGCCGTACCCAAAGATGGCCCTTCTGCAGGGATAACCATAGCAATTGCCTTGATCTCCCTGTTTACAGACAGGCCTGTCAGGCCAGATGTGGCCATGACTGGGGAGATAACCCTTCGTGGACTTATCCTGCCTGTTGGAGGTATCAAAGAGAAGGTTCTTGCTGCTCATCGTGCCAGGATCAAGGAGGTCATTCTGCCAAAAAGGAACTCCAATGACCTGGACGAACTACCAGAGCAGATTAGACAAGCCCTCAAGTTCCATTTGGTTTCAAGGCTTGACGATGCTGTGAAAATAGTATTTCGCAAGATGAAGAAGAGGAAAAAGAAGGGCGAGGTTAGATGTAAATGAACAAGACATTAAGTACAAACAATCAGTAGTCCCTTTATTGAAAGAAGCTACAAATAGTAGTAGATAGTAGTGTAGATATATTATTTAAAATCAGTGAGATTGGCATTTCGATTAATATTTTTTTCACGATCTGGGAAATGCCAGATTGTTTCTTGTTTGATAGAATCGGCACTTTCGGCAATTTCGTGTTCGCCTTATCCAGCCCTGTCATTAGTCATGCTATTGTTTATGAGATAAGGTTGTAGAATTGCCACCTGTAAGGATACATATCAATTTTGGGACTAGCCTCTTGTGAGGCAAGTTCCCCCTTTATAACTTTATAAAGAGATCTTCAGGGCCTTTGGGTCTTCAAAAAGGCAGGCTCAAGGGCCTTTTCATTAGACAGGGATAGGGTACCAGATTGTCTGGCTCAAGAGGTCAATCTGGAAGAGTGTTTTTATTGGTGAGGGGCTTTATTGACATATCTGAAAAATGTTAACGCCCCTTTGTAGTGTGGCCGAAGATTCTTAATAGGAGGTTTTATCATGCGGACAGTGACGATTCGGATAGGGTGGTTGTGCTCTTGGATTTTTGGAGTCATTTTTTTGTTTTTCCCTAATGCGGATTTGCAAGCGGCTACCATCTATATGACCATTGTGGATTGTGCAGGGAACATAACTTCAGGAGATGTGGCCCAGTCTTGGTTGGGTGATGGTTATTGCGATGATGGTACCTATGGGCCAAATTTCAACTGTGCTACCTACAACTACGATAATGGCGACTGCGCTGGAGGTGGTGTACAGGCTACGGCAATGGATTGTGTTGGGAATATCACATCCCTGGCCCAGATCCAGGCCTGGTTGGGTGATGGTTACTGCGACGATGGAACCTATGGTCTTGTATTGAACTGTCCCCAGTATAATTACGACTATGGTGACTGTTACTCTGGTGGGGGTGGTGCCCTCTCTGTTTATCCAGGAAATTCCTGTGGTGTGGATGGGGTCTATGATTGTAATAATCGCTGTGTGAGTGTCGGAGATGTGATTGGCATGATGAGTAATGGCTGGTGTGAGTCTGGATTGGTCAACGTCAATCTTGATTGTCCCCAGTTTAATTACGAAGGCGGGGATTGCGATTATGTTCTATAGGACATGGAGGATCTGTATGAAGAGTTATGCTGGAGGGATGGTGCGAGATATGAAAACACGAGATAGAGTCTTACTTTTTTTCTTGTCATTGGTTGTGGTTGGCATTCTTTTTACCCCTAATCAGGCCCTGTCTTTTGATGGAAAATCTGGCTGGTGGTATACTAAGGGTAAGGATGGTACAGGGGTATCTGTTGAGATCCAAGGAAACAATGCATTTGTTGCCATGTTTACATACTATGATGATTCAAGGCTCCCCTTTTGGATCACAGCCTACGGACCTGTGGAGACAAGCGTCCAGGATCGGCAGAGCCAGGAAGATGTATTCACCGGGACCCTCTATTATTGGACTGGATGGCCTCTCGGCACGGCCTATGATGCCCCGAGGAGCTATAGGATGGGGACAATGACAATAGTTTTTCATTCCTCGGATGATGCGGATCTCACCTATACAGTAGAGGGTTTTACTTCTGCCCAAGGTGGGAAGAAGAAAAAGGAGAAAGATCAGCAAGTGTTCAAAGAACATCTTACCAAGTTCATGCAAGATGCCTCTCCCGGAGCCCTTGACCCTCGGGACATAAACGGCTGGTGGTATGACTCGAACTATAATGGTATGGGTTTTTTCATGGAAGCAAGGGGCGGAACCGTCTTCATGACTTGGTACCATTACCGTTCAGACAAGCTGCCATGGTGGTGGACCTGTTCGGCAGACATGGATTCTTCGGATAATCATTTTTCATGTGATTTGATGGAGTGGCAAGGGGGCTCTAGTATCGGTGCCTCTGAATATCATCGCCCTACCGCCTCGGCAGTTGGTTCTGCCTCTTTTACCCTGAATATAGATGGCACGGCCAATCTGGACTGGTCTGGCAATACATTCCATCTCCAAAGATTCAGGTTCTGAAAAGATTGCATAGTATTTTTCACAAGTTAGGCCCCTTTTTGGGGCCTTTTTTATTACAAAAAAACAGAAGGTGAGGCCTTTAAAAAAGGGGATATTTTTGTTAAATATGTTTCATTTTTAAACAGATACCTTGATGTATAGCCATAAAATACACCCATAAATTGAGGGAGGTCTCCATGAAAGAAAATACTGCTGGATGTCTTTCATCTGAAAAAAGGGAGGATATTTGGGCGATAATACTGGCATTATTGGTATTGCTCTTTTCTGTTTTCGCCCCTGATCTGGTGCATGATATCTTCAAGAAGTACCTTTTCATAATTTAACACTTGTTGGAGGATCGCCAGATGTCATTCATCAATTCCATGATTACACCTGACTGGAAAAAATTTATACCAGGGCTCATCCTTTGTGCATTGTTTGCCTTTGTTGTCATGAACATCCATCATCTATTGGCAACTTATCAAAAGGCGGATGTAGCCTCTGTGAAGATTCCAAAGATAGAGCAGAGGATAGCCGAGCTACAAAAACAAGGGGCATCGCAAGAAAAGCTAGTCCTTCTCCAGGAAAACTTAGGAAAATTGAACAAGGCCCTTGCGGCAGTTCATGGAAGAGTGGGCCAACGTTGGAAATGGGCTACATTCTTGTATGAGACTTGCCAGTTCAAGTATGTGGCCATGCTATTGATTGGCGGAATAATAATCAGAAACACGATAGGGATCCCCAAGGTCTTTTTGCCTGGCATAGGAATAGCCAGACCCCTAATCAAACCAGGTATCATAATCTTGGGTGTACATTATGTGTGGTCTGATGTTGTGAAGGTAGGTGGCACAGGATTGGTGCTTACAGCATTTTTCATATTCGGTACAGCCCTGACTGTCATGTATGTTGCCAAGAGAAAAGGTGTATCAGATGGTCTTGGGGGAATAATGGGCGCGGGGACGGGAGTTTGTGGTGTCAGTGCAATAATTGCTACTGCCCCTGTGGTAAAGGCCAAACCCCTTGAGATGGCCTATGCCATTGGGACAATTCTATTGTTCGGGACACTCATGCTTTTTGTCATGCCTTATCTTGGACAGTGGCTCCACGTGTCCCAGCCCCAGTTTGGGGCGTGGGCAGCCATTGCTATCCTCAATACCGCTCAGCTGATAGCTGCTGCAGAATGGTATGGAGACGAGGCCAGGAATACAGCAGTCCTCATAAATGCCGCCAGGATAATGCTCATTCCATTTATCGTAATGTATACGGTATGGTTTTATGGACTCAAGGATGTGGGGAAGGAATCCACAGGTGTCTGGAACACGATAAGAAACAAATTTCCTGTATTCATCCTTGGTTTTTTTGCCTTGGTGCTCTTGAATAGTTTAGATATCTCGGCCTTTGGAGGCCCAAGGGAAGCTGGCACCCCGTTTTGGGCCATGAATGCAGTCTACAAATGGTTCTTCGCCTTGGGATTCGCTGGGATCGGTCTTTCCATCAGTATCGATGACATGAAGAAGAGTGGCGGACTGGCTTTTCTGATTGGCTCTGGTGCTGCAACTGCAAAGATGCTTTTGGGCTTGATCGCGGTCATGATCATAGGGACGGAGCTTTTGAAGGTAACGGGAGGTCATTGATCGTTCCTTGGAATTGTCACAGATATGGGTCTACAAAGCCATTTTATTATGTTTATTATGTAAAGGGTTAAGGCCATGTTCAGGCATATCCTTCTCGCCGCAGACGGTGAGGATCACAGCCTCCTGGCAATCGAACTGTGCCTGAAGATTGCCAGGGAGTTTGGTTCTTCAGTCACAGCGATCCATGTATTGGATCCATATCTGAAGCAATTCTATAACGAGATATATGCCCAGGGCCGAAGGGAATACCTTAGATATGTGGATGCCTGTCTGGTGAGCTGTGCAGACGAACTGGAGAGTAGTCTTGTGGACATCTTTCAAGAGCTGCCCTCCTTTTCTTTCATAAGGGCCTATGGGGATCCTGAAAAGGAGATAATCAGGCACCTCCATTCAGGCAGTTATGACCTCTTGATAACTGGAGGCAAGGTATTGTCAGGGATAAAGAGGATAACATCCTGGAATCTGCCCACAAGACTCGAGATGAAAAGTCCAGGCATCCCTGTTCTTGTCTGCAGGAAATAGCGAAGTGGGTCAATTTGCTGTTTGAAACAGTATAGTCGCCCCCTGGGGTATTTTGAAGATTGCTTGGGTGTGGCCTGTTTTTATATGTGGTTGGGAAAGATCCTCCTTGATTTTCATAAGCTATGGGCTATTGTAGCAGACAATCAAAGTAGCAAGTTCGGGTTTAATCTGAGATATCCATTTTCAAATCCTATAGAGAAGAAAGCTCTTATCAGGGCACGCCAGGACTGGTGGCGCTTGGGGCCTTGTTCTCCCTTTTGAGCAAAAGATACCCTGATACACCTGAAGAAAGGCTTTAAGAGGGGGAGTAGGCCCCTCTGTGTCTTTGATTGTACTTCTATTTTTCAGGAGGAATAGTGAAACAGGAAAATTTGAGAAATGTGGCCATCATTGCCCATGTTGACCATGGAAAGACCACCCTTGTAGATCAACTCTTCCACCAGAGTGGAATGTTCAGGCAGAATCAAAAAGTGGCAGAACGTCTCATGGACTCCATGGATCTGGAAAGGGAGAGGGGCATAACCATTGCCTCTAAAAATGGCTCATACACATATGGACAATATAAGATCAACATAATAGATACTCCAGGTCATGCCGATTTCGGTGGGCAGGTAGAGCGGGTCTTGCGTATGGCCGATGGAGCCCTGCTCCTGGTGGACGCCCAGGAGGGCCCTATGCCTCAGACCTTTTTCGTTGTAAAAAAGGCCCTGGCCGCCAATCTTCCTATACTCGTTGTTGTCAACAAGATCGACAAGGATGCTGCAAGGTGTAACTGGTGTGTAGACCAGATATTTGATCTATTGGTAAGGCTTGACGCACCAGATGAGATACTGGATTTTCCTGTTGTCTATGGCTCTGCAAAAGAGGGTTACATGCTTTCGGAACCCGATGAGACACCGGTGCCTGGTAAGGGAATGGAGCTTATCTCCGACATGATAATCGAGCACGTGCCTGCTCCTCAAGGGGATCCTCGAAACCCGCTCCAGCTCCAGATTACAACCATTGATTATTCTCCCTATCTGGGCAGGCTTGGCATCGGTAGATTGGCAAACGGTACCATCAACATAAACGACTCTGTGGTAGTTGCCAGACGGGATGGTAGTATAAGTCCAGTGAGGATAACAAAGATATTTGGTTTTGAGGGAAATCGCCAGATCCCTATTGAAAAGGCCTGTACAGGGGATATCGTAGCAGTGGCTGGCATGGAGGATGTAACAGTGGGTGTGACTTTTACAGATCCTGAAGATCCGCGGCCCCTGCCCCTTATTGAGATAGATCCACCGACCATATCTATGAATTTCATCCCAAATGATGCGCCTTTTGCAGGCAAGGAAGGAAGGTTTGTCACGTCCAGGCATCTGGAAGAACGTCTTGCAAGGGAGACTCTTGCAGACGTAGCCTTACAGGTGGAACCCTTGGATGAGGCAGTGGGCTTTCGGGTCTCTGGCAGGGGAGAGTTGCATCTGTCGATCCTCATAGAAAAGATGAGAAGAGAGGGCTATGAGTTTCAGGTCACCAGGCCCAAGGTCATCATGAAGGAAGAAAATGGACAGACCTTGGAGCCCTATGAGGAGTTGACAGTCGATGTAGATGAGAGGTTCCAAGGGGCTGTTATAGAAAAACTCGGTAGGCTCAAAGGGGTAATGAAAGACATGCAGGTGGAAAAAGGCATGATAAGGATGAAGTTTGAAATACCCACCAGGGGCCTTCTTGGTTATCGTTCCCAGTTCCTTACAGATACCAGGGGCATGGGGATCATGAATTACGTTTTTTCTCACTGGGGGCCATATGCTGGACGTATCCAGAACAGATCCAGTGGTGTGATGATTGTCAAGGAAGATTGTACCAGTGTGGCCTATGCCCTTTTCAACCTCCAGGAGCGGGGCAGGCTTTTCATAAAGCCTGGCCAGGAGCTTTACAAGGGCCAGATCATTGGTGAGCATTGCAGGGCATCAGACCTGGTTGTCAACCCTGCCAAGGGGAAGAAATTGACCAATATGAGGGCCTCTGGCTCTGATGAGGCTGTAGTCCTTTCGCCCCATCATGAAATGAGCCTGGAAGACTGTATCTCCTATGTGAATGATGACGAGTTGGTGGAAGTCACTCCCAAAGCAGTTCGGCTAAGAAAACACCAGGACGCCAGGATAAGGGCATAGGATAGCTTTATTGAAAAGGCAGAAGGCCCTCGGATAGAGGGCCTGATTTCTTGTCATAAATGGTCGGGACGAGAGGATTTGAACCTCCGACCCCAGCGTCCCGAACGCTGTGCTCTACCAGACTGAGCCACGTCCCGACTGCATAGGCCACAAAGGATATTCCCTAAGAGGCCTTTTTGTCAACAAGAGAGCGTTATCCTTGGACCACTGTCCCACCTTCTATGGGGGGCTTGGGCTTCTAACGCGGTTGTGTCTGTGTCAGGATAGGGGGTTTTCAAATCTCGAGGCCTTTCCCAGTTCCCTTTCTATCTCGAGGAGCCGGTTGTATTTGGCAATGCGTTCGCTACGACATGCAGAGCCGGTCTTGATCTGCCTGCCATCCATGGCAACTGTAAAATCGGCAATAAATGCGTCCTCGGTCTCACCACTGCGGTGAGAGACCACATATGTCCAGCCTGCCTCCCTACAAAGTCTGATGGCATCCATGGTCTCGCTTACCGAACCAATCTGGTTGAGCTTTATGAGCACAGAGTTGGATGCCTTCATCTCTATACCCTTTTTGATGAAGTCGGTGTTTGTCACATATATGTCATCACCTACGATCTGGATCCGATCCCCCATCTGGCTGGTCATCTTCTGGAAGCCTTCCCAGTCGCTTTCGGCCAGGCCGTCTTCCAATGAAACTATGGGATACTTTTCTATCCATTTTTCGAAGATGGCTATCATTTCGTCGCTGGTCTTCTCACCTGCACCTGATCTACTCAGAATGTACTTGCCATCTTTATAGAAGGAGCTGGCTGCAGGGTCCAGTGCTATGGCAATGTCTACTCCTGGCTTGTAACCTGCCTTTTCAATGGCCTCGACTATAAGCTCACAGGGTTCCTCGTTTGATTTGAGGGTCTTAGGGGCAAAGCCGCCTTCGTCACCCACTGAAGTTGCATGGCCTTTCTCCTTGAGGATCTTCTTGAGGGCATGGAAGGTTTCAGCTCCAAATCTAAGGGCCTCTGCAAATGTTGGTGCACCTATGGGCATGACCATAAATTCCTGGAAATCTACACTGCTATCGGCGTGTTCCCCACCATTGAGGATGTTCATCATGGGTACAGGTATCCTGTTGGCAGTACATCCACCAAGGTATTCGTAGAGTGGTAGGCCCACGCTTTGGGCTGCGGCTCGGCATACAGCCATGGATACGGATAGGATGGCATTTGCCCCAAGGTTTTCCTTGAACCTGGTTCCATCCATCTCTATCATTATCTGGTCGATTTCCTGCTGCTTCGCAGCATCTATCCCTATGAGCCTTGGGCCAATGGTCTCTTTCACGTTCGCTACTGCCTTGAGTACCCCCTTGCCACCATATCTTGCCGGGTCATTGTCCCTGAGTTCGAGGGCTTCGTATTCTCCTGTAGAGGCACCTGAGGGGACAGAGGCCACCCCTATGCTTCCATCTTCGAGGACTACGAATGTCCTGATCGTGGGATTACCTCTGGAGTCGAGGATTTCCATTGAATCTATGGATTTTATAGCTCTGGACATGTCGACTGCTCCTTTCCTTTTGTAAAAAAACGGTTATCCTTAAACACCTGTCTCATGCATCAATCTTCTGTGTCTGAGACCTTCTAAGTGTTAAGTTATTTATAATTGTGCCAATATACAAGTCAAGAAATTTGCTTTTTGGACCAAAAGGAGTAAGGACATGTGTCAATCAGCAGTCTATATATTGGAAGATGGCCAGGAGAAAGAGCTCAAGAAGGACGTGGTCCTTGTGGAGTCAGTTGATCAGGGGACCAAGATCCAGGGTTTTTTCGAATCTCCAACCGTGATCCCAGCAAGGATATTGAGGATCGATCTGTTGAAGCACAGAATTGTGCTTGAACCTTTGAAAAAGGCCGTATCAACGGTGAAGAAATAGATGGGGAAGAAATGAGATATATAAGCACAAGGGGGAAGATAGAACCTGTCGAGTTCAGCAATGCAGTAATGATGGGCCTTGCCACAGATGGAGGACTACTTCTGCCTGAGAATCTGCCTCGGGTTAATGCCAGTGTCCTCGACGAGTGGCAGGATATGGAATATCAGGAACTGGCCCTCGATGTCATGAAACTTTTTGCCCCTGATGTCCCTGGTCAGATATTGAAAGGGCTCATAACGAGATCTTATTCCTCCTTCGATACGCCAGAGATCACTCCTATAGCATCGCCAGGGGAATATCTCATCCTCGAGCTCTTTCATGGCCCCACCTTGGCATTCAAGGATGTCGCCCTTCAATTCTTGGGCAATTTCTTCTCCTGGCTCCTGGAGACGAGGCATGATCATATGAATATCCTCGGGGCCACTTCAGGAGACACGGGTAGCGCTGCCATATATGGTGTAAAGGGAAAGGAGAACATAAATATCTTCATCCTTCACCCCAAGGGGCGTGTCAGTGAGGTTCAGGCCCTTCAGATGACTACTGTCCCAGACAGGAATGTCTTCAATATCGCAGTAGAGGGGACTTTTGACGACTGCCAGGCAATCGTGAAGGCCATCTTCAACGATCTGTCATTCAAGGAAAGATATCGTCTTGGTGCAATCAATTCCATAAATTGGGCCAGGGTATTGGCCCAGGTGGTCTATTATGTATATGCGGCCTTGAAACTGAGAAAAGAGGGGGCGGAACAAGTACATTTTTCAGTGCCGACGGGTAATTTCGGGGATATCTTTGCCGGTTATGTGGCCAAGAGACTTATCAAACCAGTTATTGGGAGGCTTATCCTGGCCACGAATGAAAACAATATCCTAACGAGATTTGTAATGGAGGGCATCTATGAAAGGGGAAAGGTCGTCTCCACCATCAGTCCTTCAATGGATATCCAGATTGCCAGCAATTTCGAACGTTATCTCTATTACCTCTATGGACAGGAACCCGGCAGGGTGGTAAAGGCAATGAAGGAGTTCGAAAGGACCGGGCGAATATCCTTCTCCGAGAAGGAAAAACTCGCTGCTCACAAGGATTTTCTCTCAGCCTCCATTGACCAGGAAGAGACAGTGGATACCATCAGGGCACTATATGAAGACAGTGGCTATGTGATAGATCCCCATACTGCTGTAGGGGTTGCTGCCTATAAGAGGCTGAAGGACCAATTGGATGGCAATCCAGTGATATGCCTGGCCACTGCCCATCCATGCAAGTTTCCCGAGGCTGTGGCACGGGCCATAGGAAAGGAGCCTAAACGGCCTGAAAAGATGAAGGGTATAGAGGATAGGCAACAGAGGCTTGTGGTATTGCCTGCATCTGTCTCAAGGGTCAAGGATTATGTGATGCAAAATGCCCTATGATCCCATCTCTGGGATGTTGGCAAGTGTAGGCGACAACCTATGTTGCCCTTAAGGATTTTTTGGTCTCTCTTACCAGTATTCCAGACAGCCCTAACAGGCCAATGAGGTTGGGTATGGCCATGGCTCCATTCATGGTATCTGAAAAATTCCAAACCAGATTCACCTTTTGAAATGCACCAAATGCAATGGCAAGGCAAAATATGAACCTGTAGGGCATTCTCGCCCCTATACCAAAGATGTATTCTACGCACTCTTCACCGTAATAGGCCCATCCTAACATGGTGGAATAGGCGAATATGGCAAGGCCGACTGTGACCACCATGCCCCCTGTACCAGGAAGGGCTGTCTCGAATGCCTGGTAGGTGAGGGCACTCGAGGTTAGACCGCTCTTCCATGCGCCTGTAGTCAGGATGGCAAGGGCAGTCATGGAGCAAATGATGATGGTGTCAAAGAATACACCTGTCATGGCTATCAGGCCTTGTCTTACTGCATTGGTGGTCTTGGCAGCAGCGTGGGCTATGGGCGCACTACCGAGGCCAGCCTCGTTGGAAAATACCCCCCTTGCCACGCCAAAACGTATAGCCTGAGAGACCGCAGCCCCTGCAAAGCCACCTGTAGCAGATGCAGGTACAAAGGCGTGCTTCAATATGAGAGAAAGGGCCTCGGGTATCTGATGTATATGGACACATAGTATTGCAAGTGCACCAGCAATGTAAAAGATCCCCATGAAAGGCACGATCTTTTCGGTCACCTTTCCAATCCTCTTGATCCCGCCTATTATCACCACGCCTGTCATGAGAGCAAGTGTTATGCCTGTCAATGTTTCCGGTACTTGCCAATGCTCTTTCAAGACCACAGCTACAGAGTTCGATTGAACCATGCTTCCTATGCCAAAGGCTGCAATGGATCCCATCAGGGCAAAAAGCCACCCTAACCATTTTTGTCCAAGGCCTTCTGATATATACCTCATGGGACCACCCTGCATGGTTCCGTCGGGCAATACATGCCTGTATTTAACGGCTAAAACAGCCTCGGCAAATTTCGTTGCCATGCCAAAGACAGCACATACCCACATCCAGAATACTGCACCTGGGCCTCCCAGGAATATGGCCGTGGCCACTCCAGCTATGTTTCCAGTGCCAATCGTGGCGGAAAGGGCGGTGGTCAGGGCCTGGACAGGTGGTATATCGCCAGTGCCTTCTTCTTTTCTGCCATGTCTTATCAATAGCCCCAGGGCATAGGGTAGTTTGGTGAATTGGATGAATTTCAACCTTATGGACAGGTAAACACCAGTGCCCACAAGGAGGAGGAGCATATAGGGCCCCCAGACGTAGGAATTTATGATGGAGATAAGTCTGCCTATATCCATGATAAGTGGCCTTTCACCGCAGATATGTCACGGCACTAATACTGCAGCACCCTTTATCTTTCCTTCTTTCAGGTCTTGCAGTGCCCTGTTTGCTTCTTCAAGGGGATAGGTGGTTACATGGAGCCTGATGGGACATCTTGTTGCCACCTTCATGAACTCGTGGCCATCTTGTCTTGTAAGATTGGCAACGGACTTGATTTTTTTCTCCCACCAGAGGATATCGTAAGGCAAAGGGGGGATGTCCGACATGTAGATGCCTGCACAGATTACGGCTCCAGCCTTGTCAATGACAGACAGGGCCTTTGGAACGAGATGGCCCACAGGGGCGAAGATGATGGCGGAATCCAGGGGCTCGGGTGGTGATGAGTTGGAGCCTGAGGCCCAGACTGCCCCAAGGCCTCGGGCAAAGTTTTGTTTTTCTTGGTCCCCTTCCCTGGTAAAGGCAAAAACCTTCTTTCCATCGTGGACCGCCACCTGGCAAATGATGTGTGCTGCTGCCCCAAATCCGTAAAGACCTATCTTGTTACAGGGAGATGCCATCTTGTACGATCTATAGCCTATGAGTCCAGCGCAGAGAAGGGGGGCTGCCTCTTGAGAAGAATAGTGCTCTGGTATCTCATAGATAAAATCCTGCCAAGCAACGGTGTACTTGGCATAGCCACCATCAACCGTGTAACCGGTAAACAGGGCATTGTCGCAGAGGTTCTCGAGTCCTTTCAGGCAGAATCTGCAACTGCCACAGGTATGGGCCAGCCACGGCACACCTACCCTGGTGCCGATGTCGAATTTTTCTGCCCCTTCACCTCTTTCCACGATACTACCCACGATCTCGTGGCCTGGAACAAGAGGCAATTTAGGGTGGGCGAGTTCCCCATCGACCACATGAAGGTCGGTTCGACAGACCCCACATGCCTCCACCCTCAGCAGTACCTGGCCAGGGCCAGGGGTGGGTATGGGTAGATCTATTTTTTTTAGAGGCTCTCCAGGGGCCTCAAGAACCATGGCTATCATCTTGTCCCCCCCTCTTTATACTGGACTATGCTTCAAAGTGGCTAATAAATATTTTTTTGAATTATTGTATGGTTAGCGTACATCTGATCCTATTTTGTCTTCTCCTACAAGAGAAGTGCAAATCTGTGATAAGATCCTTAGGCGTTTGGTGTGCATGATCCGGATTTATATGTCAGCTTCATTTCCAGGGCTTACCTGGGCACCATCGAAAGTGGCCATCTCGAGATAGATCTTTAGACCTGCCTCTATTATGCCCATTGCCAGGACTGCACCAGTACCCTCTCCGAGCCTCATGTCGAGATCGAGTATGGGCCTGAGGCCAAGATATTCCATCTGAACCCTATGCCCAATTTCGACAGACTGGTGTCCTGCAAAGAGATAGTCACTTACTGCAGGGCAGAGGGCCTTGGCTACCACTGCGCCAGCGCCAGAGATGAATCCATCCACCACCACTGGCACTTTTCTCCCACAGGCCCGTAGTATCATTCCAGAAATAGCTGCTATCTCAAAGCCTCCGACCCTGGAGAGACAATCCAGGGGATCTTGGGTGTCAGGTGCATTTATCTCTATAGCATTTTTTATCAACTGGATCTTACGATGAAAGGAATCGGTATCAATGCCTGTGCCCCTACCAGTGACCTCGTCTGGCTCTCTATGGCAGACAAGGGCGGTCACCGCGCTGGCAGGGGTGGTATTTCCTATGCCCATCTCGCCAGTTGCCAAGAGCCGTGCCCCCTGGTCAATAGCCATATCTGCTGCCTTTGCACCATTTAATATAGCCTCTTCCGCCTCCTGGACAGTCATGGCCGGGCCCTTTGCCATGTTTTTTGTGCCCCTGGCCACTTTCATGTGAATGAGGCCAGGTAGGCCTTGGAAGTCATGGTCAACTCCAATGTCTATAACCTTTACATCTGCTCCGACATGGCGGGCGAGCACGTTTATACCAGCACCACCTTCCAGGAAGTTTTTGACCATCTGAAACGTGACATCCTTTGGAAATGCACTAACACCCTCTTCTGTTACGCCATGATCTCCAGCAAATACCAGCACACTCTTGTGGGGAAGACGAGGACGCATCTGACCAGTAATGGAGCAGTATCTTGCTGCCAGTTCCTCCAGGCGTCCCAGGCTACCTTTGGGTTTAGTAAGGTTGTCAAGGTGTGCCTGGATCTCATCCATATTGTCAAAACTTACCGGTTCAACAGATTCAACAAGCCTTTTTAAGTCTTCATTCATAATGATATGTCCTTTTGTCTCTTCTGGTATGTCCAGGCTATGTCATGGAGCCTTTCAATATGATGCCAAGCCCAGCAGCCACGAATATGACATTGTGGCAGACCTTGGCCAGGGATTGATTGAGTATGCCTTGAAGGTCCCGGAATCTTCGAGCCAATGGATTTTCAGGTACGAGCCCCATTCCCACCTCGTTCGAGACCATTATTACTGGTGTATGACAGGCTGCCAGGGCCCTTTTCAGTGCATCTATCTCCTTGTCTATGTCCATGTCTGAAAATAACATGTTCGATAGCCACATGGTAAGGCAATCTATGAGGATGACCGGGGTGTTGCCTCTCGCATTTCTCATGGCATCACATATAGAGATAGGTTCCTCGATACAATGCCATCTGTCCCCTCTTTGTGCTTTATGGATTTCTATCCTCTCCCTCATCTCATCATCGAGGGCCTCTGCCGTGGCAATGAACAGGCCTTTTGCCCCTGTCTTTCGTTCACATAGAAAGGTGTCCTCCGCAAGGGCCATTGCATAAGAGCTCTTGCCACTTCTGGCTCCTCCAAGGACAAGGAAATGGTGGGATCTCATCTTATCTTGAAAATCTGACTTCCCTCAGAACATCCTCACACGTCCACAGTCTGGGCAGACCCAAGTGGGGCCATTGCTGATCCCCCACATGTTTTCCTTCAGGCACTTGTCGCAGATCTGGAAACCACAGGGACAATTCCAGCAAAAAGGCAATTCAGCCCCACAGCAGTGGCACTTATAAGTGGTTTTTCTCCCCCATCGTGCCCGTTTTTTGGGGTGATCCTTGGTGAAATTACGGGGCCCGTCTTGATCTCTTTTTTCTTCAGTCATTGGCTTTTTCATGTTTGACCGGCAGATGGATTATCATGACAGTCTCCATGCCTGCCTCTGCAAATCGGCCTTCTTCAGGTGGCGATTGTGCCTCTA
>Ga0256833_1000392_pt1 | contig 34952 bp, 31 predicted proteins | sample 356284metaG_FD_190535 | JGI IMG/M metagenome (GOLD analysis project Ga0256833, IMG submission 190535) | Hydrothermal vent microbial communities from Mid Atlantic Ridge, Atlantic Ocean - 356-284 | ecosystem: Environmental > Aquatic > Marine > Hydrothermal vents | place: Atlantic Ocean: Mid... | reverse complement strand
TGGAGGGATTGCGAACAGGTTTTTGATAACCACCGTTGGCGGAGGAAATTCAGAGTATTTGAAGTGGGATTACAATGTTTCGGTTGATTACAAAACATTTGGCAAAGCAGATGTAAGGGTTGAGAGTTTTGCAGAATGGGATGTTTTAAAAAGTGAAAAACCATTGAACAGAACTGAACATGCTACTCTTTTTAATAAATTTGAAAAAAAGTGTTGTTATTAAATGATTGCTTTAATAAAAGGAAAGGTTGAAGAAAAAGAAGCAAACGCTGTAATAGTTCTTTCCGGTGACGTTGGATACAGGTTGTACCTGTCTTTTCAAAGCCTGTCAAAGGTGTCGGTTGGCGATGAGATCAGATTCTATACCCATCACTTTGTAAAAGATGATAGAAATGAACTGTATGGTTTTTTAACAAAAAAAGAACTCATCCTTTTTGAAAAACTCATTTCAATAGGAGGAATTGGTCCGAAAACTGCCCTTGCAATTCTTTCACCCTTTGATGTTGAAAAGATTGAAAATGCAATTCTGAACGGAAATATCTCTTTTCTGGTGAAGATACCCGGTATAGGTAAAAAAACTGCTCAAAGGATAGTACTTGAACTGAAAGGTCAACTTGAGGTTGAGGAGAAAAAAGGTATAAATGTGCCTGACGAGGTTTATCAGATACTTTTAAACCTTGGTTACAGAAAAAAAGAGATCGAAAAAGCAATTGAATCTATCTCAAATCAACTGGAATATGCAAACGATGTGGAATCAATTTTAAAACTTTGTTTTGAAAAACTGAGTCCTATTTAAAGAAATTTAACATGAATATTTTTAATCGCTGTGATAAAATCCAATAATTAAGTTTACATTAAGGAGGGTTGATGTTTAAAGGGCATCCAAAAGGATTGATTGTTCTTTTTTTTACTGAGATGTGGGAGAGGTTTGGATTTTACACCATGCTTGCCCTATTTACCCTGTACATGAAACATTATTTCGGGTGGGATACTGAAAAATCAGGTCAGATCTATGGATTATACCTGGCTTTTGTTTATTTCACTCCTTTAATCGGTGGGTTTATAGCGGACAGGTTTCTTGGATACAGCAAAACAATTAACATTGGTGCATCAGTGTTGTTGATTGGCTATGCAATGCTGTCAATTCCACATCCATCTGAATTGTTTTTTTACCTCTCTTTAATAGTGCTTGTTCTGGGAAACGGACTTTTTAAAGCAAATATATCAGTTCTTGTTGGAAATCTTTACGATAATAATTCACCGTTGAAGGATGCCGCCTACAACATCTTTTATATGGGAATAAATGTGGGTGCGTTCCTTGCCCCTCTTGTTGCGGGCTTTTTAAGGAATGAAGCCCCTGATTTAATCTATGAATGGATAGGAATAAGAGTGAACGGTTTTAACCTTGCTTTTGGTGCTGCTTCTTTGGGCATGCTTATTTCTTTAATTGTGTTCAATGTTTTTAAAACTTACTACCTCGATTCTGACAGGGTCAGACATGAAGATTCTATGCTTAATGGAAAACAGATTTCACCGGAGCAGGAAAGAGAAAGAATATTTGCATTGCTTGTTATTTTCTTTATCGTAATATTTTTCTGGATGGCTTTTCACCAGAATGGTTTTGCTCTAACATTATTTGCAGACGAATCTGTCAGGAGAACAGTAAGTATCTTTGGTCATGTTTTGACAATTCCGCCAGAGTTATATCAGGTATTTAATCCTTTGTTTATTTTGATATTAACACCTGTTATTGTGGGAACTTTCGGTTATCTTGCAAAAAAAGGAAAAGAGCCTTCCACTCCTGCAAAAATAGGATTGGGGATGCTTTTAACGGGTTTTGCATTTCTCATAATGGTTGCGGCATCAAAGGCAGGAGGGAATCTGGACAACAACAGTGTTTCTCCCATCTGGCTTGTTTCCACTTACTTTGTGGTAACACTTGGGGAATTGTGTTTAAGCCCTATGGGGTTATCGTTTGTCTCAAAAGTTGCCCCTCCAAGAATGAAAGGCTTAATGATGGGGGGATGGTTTGTGGCAACAGCGATTGGCAATTACCTTGCTGGTTTTGTTGGAAGATACTATCATGTCTGGCCGCATAGCAGGTTTTTTCTTTTACTTTCGGTTCTTGCTTTTGCTTCATTTGGGCTGGTTTTACTTTCTCTGAAAAGATTAAAACATGCAACAAGGGAAGAAATTGATTGAGTTTTTGTATTTTTTTATTGAAATTATAGGAGTTAATTGTTATCATTTGAATGAAATTCAATTTGCAGGAGGTGAATTTAAATGAAAAAGGTTTTTGGATTGATAGGTGTATTGGGGCTTTTTATTGTCCTTTCAGGGGTTGCTTGTTGTACAAAACCACCTGAGGAGCTTGCCACTGCCAAAGATGCTGTTAAAAAGGCTGAAAATGCGTGTGCAGCAGATTATGTTAAGGTAGAACTTGATAAAGCAAAAGAAGAGTTAAACAAGGCAAATGATCGTTATGAGAATGGGAAAAGGTGGAAAAAATGCACTGAAACCAGAGATCTCTCAATGAAAACCATAGAGCTTGCAAAGAAAGCAGAACAGGATGCACTTGCTGAAAAAGAGAAAGCAAAGAAAATGGCTGATGAATCAATTGCAATGATGGAAAAATGCATTGAAAAGGCAAAGGCAGCTGAGGCAAATGTATATGCAAAGGACGAATTTAACAGGGCTTTGGCAAAGTTTGAAGAGGCTAAAAAACTCTATGCTTCAAGTGAATGCAAGTACTATAAGGTTAAAGATATGGTTGAAGAAGCACATGGCATATTGAAGAACTCTATTGCCATGGCAAAGGCTGAAAAAGAGAGAATAGCGGAGGAGAAAAGGAAAGCAGAGGAAGCAGCAAAGAAGGCTGCTGAAGAAGAGTTGAAGAAACATCCAAGAGAATGGACTGTTGTTAAGGGTGAGTGCCTCTGGAAGATTGCAGGTTATGAAAAGATCTATGGAGACCCATTCCAGTGGCCACTTATTTACAAAGCCAACAAGTCTCAAATTAAAGACCCTGATTTAATCTATCCAGGACAGGTTTTCAAAATCCCGAGGAATGTGCCTGAAGAAGAGGTGAAAGAAGCCATTAAAGAGGCTAAAAACAGGCCATGGCCTGTTCAAAACTTCCTTTTTGATGGAAAATAATTAATCGAATTTTAGGTTAGACGATGGCGAGAGTTTATACTCTCGCCTTTATCTTTACCATGACGAAATATCAAATAGATCCACATATTGTCCCCCAGATTTATTCAGAGAACAATAAAATAATTAAATTCATTGAAAATTATTACAATGTGAGGATCTCTGCAAGGGGGCAGGATTTTAAGGTTCTTGACAATGATAAAAGTGAAGAGATCTATTCTCTGCTCTCTGTAATTGAAGGTTATATATTGAAAAAGGGTAATGTTACAAATGATGAAATAATATCACTTATTCGAATTAAAAAAGATGCCCCCGACATCTCTCTTGATGACATACTTGAGGTAAGTTCAATTGTTCCATATTCAAGAAAGCCTATTTATCCAAAAACCTTGAATCAAAAACTTTATGTTCATCACATTCATAAAAATCATGTTGTTTTTGCAATAGGGCCTGCGGGTACAGGCAAAACATATCTTGCGATGGCTGTTGCTATTAAATACCTTGTTGAGAAATCTATAAACAGGATTATATTAACAAGACCAGCTGTTGAGGCCGGAGAAAGCCTTGGGTTTTTGCCGGGAGATCTACAGGCAAAGATAGACCCTTATCTCAGACCTCTTTACGATGCGCTGTTCGACATTCTTCCAGGCGACCTTGCCGATAGATTTCTTGAAAGGGGGCAAATAGAGGTTGCTCCACTTGCGTATATGAGGGGTAGAACATTAAACGATGCTTTTTTGATCCTTGACGAAGCACAGAACTCCACATCAGAGCAGATGAAGATGTTTTTGACAAGGATAGGGTTTAATTCAAAGGCGGTGATAACAGGAGACATAACCCAGATTGACCTACCTACACGAAAGAGATCCGGCCTGATTGAGGCAAAAGAGATTTTAAAGGAGATTGAAGGCATAAAGTTCGTTTTTTTCAATGAGAAAGATGTGGTAAGACATAAAATAGTTCAAAAAATAATAAAGGCCTATCAGAGATATGAAGAAGAAAAAGAAAACAGCAAATAGAAAAAATGTTACTCAATATGCTTTAAAGTTAATAAGAAGCATTGATTTTCATTCTTCTTTGCTATTTTTAGTTGTTACTCTGCTTATACTTCTAAATGTATTTTCTTTTCAGACAAATATTGGATTAAAAATAGGCGATATTGCTCCAAGAGATATCTACGCTTATACAGATCTTGAGGTTCCTGATGAGGTTGCCACATCAAAAAAGAGAAAAGAAGCCCTGGAAAACACCCCAAATGTATATCTTTACCTGTCTGATAAAAGGGATGAAATTATAGAGAAAATTAATGCAATAAGTACTCTTGTAAAAGATTACCTCAACAAAAAAAGGAGTATCAAAGAGGGAAAGCGCCCTGATATGCAGGTTCAAAACTCTTTGAAGCAATCTTTAATAGATAAGATCTCTGTTCTCGTTCCTGTTGGGGAAGAGTATTTTCAGGCAATGGTTTCTTTCTTTTCTGAAGATAGAAATGTTGAGAGATTGAAAGATTTTGTTTCATACATTTACACCAGAGGCCTTGTTAAGAATAAAAAACTTTTCACATTGAAAAATAATGAGGCAATACTGTATGATTCACAGAGGAAGCAGGAATTTTTAATAAGACAAAAACCCGCTGTTCTTGATTTCTCTGATCTCAAAAACCTTATCAAAGACTTTTTTACAACAGTAAAATTGGACAGGAAAAGCAGGAGATATCTTGCAGACTTTTTGTTTAATTTGTTTGAACCAAACTACATTTTTGATTCCCAGAGGACAAAGGACAAGCAAAAACAGGCAATTGAATCTGTTGAGATCAGTTATCTTAGAAAAAAGAGTGGTGAGATAATTGTAAGAAAAGGCGAAAGAGTTAACAAAATTGCCTACCGTTTTATTGAACAGCAAAACAAAATTTTGAAAAAAAATATAACATTAAAAAGAATACTTGCAAATACATTTGTCCTGACATTACTTGTTTTTCTTGGTTTCTGGTTGGTTGCTCTTTACAGAAAAAGGTTTGCGAGGGGAAATGCCTTTGTTTTTTCGCTTATTATGGTGATAAACACTCTTGGAGTCATTGTTTTAAAAGGTTCAATTTTTATACTGGGTTTAATTGAAAGGTCACTTCAGTTTCAATCCTTTTTACAGGCAGGTCTCATATTTTTTGCAGTTCCGTACGCTTTTCCCGTATCTCTAACTGCAGTTATCCTTGATTGGTTCGCTGCATTAATAGTTGCTTTTTTTCTGACTGTTATAGTTATTCTTGTCTCTGCTGGGAACATTAAACTTGTGCTTTTTGCTATTTTTACTTCAATTGCAGTTATCTATTTTTTAAGGCAAACAACCAGAAGAACATCTTTGATGCTTGCATCATTTATGCTTGGTTTAATTAATTTTGTTATTGCGTCAATAATTCTCTTCTACTATGGTTACACAATTGATTTTGGTTTTTTGTTTAGCCTTTTGTTTATTACTGTTTTAGGATCAATTTTTATGGGTGGACTTGTAAGCACATTTTCTCCACTTGTTGAGTCTCTGTTCGGTATTGTTTCAGATATGAAGTTATCTGAACTATCAACCATGGATAACCCTCTTTTAAAACAACTGGCAATGGGTGCTCCTGGAACATACCAGCATTCTATAAGGGTTGCAAACTTTGCGGAGGCAGCAGCCCAGAGGATAAATGCCAATGCGCTTCTTGTGAAAGTTGGGGCATATTATCACGATATTGGAAAAGTTAAAAAAGCGGAGTATTTTATAGAAAATTTACGGCCTGGAGAAGAGAATAAGCATTCAAGATTGGCACCAAAGATCAGTGCTTTGATCCTGAAAAACCATGTAAAAGATGGTGTTGAGATGGGGGAAGAGTACGGTTTGCCTGAAGAGATAATTGATTTTATAAGGGAGCATCATGGAACAAAATTAATGACTTACTTTTACAACAAAGCCCTGAGCATGGCAGATGAAAATGGGGAAAATGTACTTGAAGAAGAGTACCGTTACCCCGGTCCTAAGCCTTCATCCAAAGAGAGTGCAATATTAATGATGGCTGATGCCATTGAGGCAGCCTCAAGAACATTACATTCCCCGCTTACTCCAGGAAAAATACAGCACCTTGTTGATAGAATCGTTCAGGATATTATTGACGATGGACAGCTCTCAGAAAGTGAAATAACCTTTAAAGAATTAAGTGAGGTGAAAAAAAGTTTTATTGAAAACCTTTCTGCATACTTTCATACAAGGATAGATTATCCTGGTTTTGATTTTAATAAAGAAGATGAAAATGAACCTGAAAAGGAAAAAGAGGTTCAGGATAGAGCAGATGGATGATATTTCCGTTTCAATTCAGAATGACAGGTGTTGTAAAGATTGTGAGGCTCTCTTTAAATCCTTCTGGGGTAAATTGAAAAGGGAGATAAAGAAAGATCTTCCCCCTCTTTTTTATATTGAGGTTGTTTTAATTGATTCTGAGACCATGAGAAGACTTAACAGCACATACAGGGGTAAAGACAATGTTACTGATGTTTTAAGTTTTGAGGATGGAGATATACTTCCTGACGGCAGACTATTCCTTGGTTCTGTTTTAATATGCTGTGAGAGGGCTAAAGAACAGGCAAAGGAGATAGGAAATTCCCCTGAGCAGGAGTTGTTGTTTTTGTTTCTTCACGGTACATTGCATTTACTGGGATTTGATCACGAAACAGACAATGGTGAAATGATGGCTTTACAATCCGATCTTAAAAAGAGATTGGGTATTTTTCAGGAAACACTGGAGGAATAAATGATTGTCTTATCCATAATGTTGATCGTTTTATTAAGGATTATTTCTCTTACAATGAAATTTGCATTCAATAATTTAACCTTAATAGACCTGAAAAAGATATCTGAAAATGAAAAGGAGATGGATGATATTGTTAAAAACAGGGTAACAATTCAATTCATGCTTTCCTTTCTTGGTGAAATAACCATTGTTGCAATTTCTTTTCTATTTTATTTTTATTTAAAAGGCATTCAGAAAACCCTTTTATTTGTGTTTATTTATGTTCTGCTTGAAAAAATTTTCATATCCGTTATCTCCTTTTTTAGCAGAGAAAAAGTGGTTGAAATTCTTATGCCTGTGTTTAACCCTCTGTTTTTCCTGATAAAGATTTTTGTTTATCCTGCGGTTAAAATTGCAGTAATTCTACTTAAAAAGGAGGATGTTAGAGTTGATGATGAAGAAAACAGGGAAGAGGAGGAGAAAGCATTTATTGATGTTGCAACTGAAGAGGGGATAATAGAGGAAAATGAAAAAGATTTAATCAAGGGAGTACTTGATTTTGGCGACACAATAGTTAGAGAGGTAATGACCCCGAGAACTGACATAATAGCAGTGAGGGAAGACATAACTTTTCAATCTTTGATTGAAAAATTTAAACAGGCAAAGCATTCAAGGTTGCCGGTTTTTAGGGATACCATTGATAATATTGTGGGTATTGTTCATTTAAAAGATGTTCTATCCTTGACTGAAAACGGGTTTGATTTATCAAAAATAGTACAGGAGCCATACTTTATACCTGAAACCAAAAAGGTGCTTGAACTCTTAAGAGAATTACAGGGTCTGAAATTGAAAATGGCAATAGTTATAGACGAATATGGTGGAACTGCCGGTGTTGTAACCATTGAGGATCTTGTTGAAGAGATAGTTGGAGAGATAGAAGACGAGCACGATGTTGAAAAAAGTCTTATTGAAAGGATTAACGAAAGTACATACATTGTTGATGGCAGTTGCAATATACACACTTTTGTGGAAGAAAGTGGAATAGAACTTGATTTAGAGGATGTGGACACAATGGGAGGTGCTATTTTTGCAATATTTGGAAGGATACCTGAAGAGGGCGAGATAACCACTTACGGTGGTAATATTAAAGTTACTGTTTTGAAAATGCAGAATAAAAGAGTGAAGAAGATTAAAATTGAAAAAATAGAAGGAGAAAAAAATGACTAAATTTGGAGAGGTTGCTCTTGTTGGAAGGCCAAATGCAGGGAAATCAACTCTTTTAAACTACTTGCTTGGCAGAAAAGTATCAATTGTTTCAGACAAACCTCAGACAACCAGGCACAGGATCCTGGGGGTGGTTACAAAGGAGGATTATCAAATTGTTTTTGTTGACCTTCCAGGTTTTCACAAACCAATATATCAGATGAACAAGGTTATGATGCAAAATGTTTATAATGAACTTGATACATCGGATGTGATACTATACATTGTTGATGCTTCAGTTCCTATGGGCAATGGAGAAAAGTTTTTGATGGAAACGCTAAAAGGTGTTGAAAAACCCAAAATTGTGGCACTGAACAAAATAGACATAATAAAAAAGTCAAGGGTACTCCCTATGATAGAGGAGTTTAAAAATGCCGGTTTTAATGAGATAGTCCCCATATCGGCCTCTGCAGGTATCAATATTGATGAACTCGTAAATGTTATATTGAAGTACCTACCAGAGGGGGAGTTTCAGTACGATGTTGATTATATTACCAACATAAACGAAAAGTTGTTCATTTCAGAAACAATTAGAGAAAAAGTTTTAAAATACACAAGAGATGAACTTCCCTACACAACTTTTGTAGAAGTCAGAAAAATTGAGCATTTTGACGATTATGTTGAGATATTCTGCGATATTATTGTGGAGAAGAAATCACAAAAGCCCATTCTAATAGGAAAAGGTGGAAATATGATAAAAAAAATAAGAAAAGAATCAGAAAGAGAATTGATGGAGTATTTCGGCAAAGAGGTTTCCCTTGAACTTTTTGTCAGGGTTGAGAAGATGTGGAGACAGAAGGGGAAATATTTGCAGCAATTTAATATTTAGTAATAACTTTACAATACCTGTTCTTCATGGTAAACTATTCTGTCCAATAAGGACTGATTAAAAAAAGAAAATATGGAGGTGGCTGATGCTTACGAAAGAAAAGAAATCGGAGATTATCGGCGCCTTCGGGAAACACGATAAAGATACGGGTTCTCCTGAGGTGCAGATTGCGTTAATTACCGAGAGGATTAACTATTTAACAGAACACTTTAAAGTTCACAAAAAGGATTACCATTCAAGAAGAGGTCTTTTAAAACTTGTATCTCAAAGAAAGAAACTTCTGGAGTACCTGAAAAGAAAGGATTTCAACAGGTACAGAGATATTGTTAACAAACTTGGCTTGAGAAAATAATTTAAAGAACAGGGAAAAATCATGAAAAAAGAAGTAAAGGTTTCCATTGGCGGAAAAGATATAGTCATGGAAACAGGTCATCTTGCAAAACAGGCGGATGGCTCAGTTCTTGTAACTTGTGGTGACACAAAAGTTCTCGTTACAGCGTGTATGTCTGATGATGTCAGGGAGGGAATTGACTTCTTTCCCCTTGTTTGTGATTACAAAGAAAACACATTCTCTGCAGGCAAGATACCGGGTGGTTTTTTTAAAAGAGAAGGTAAACCTTCCACAAAAGAGGTTTTAACCAGCAGGCTTATTGACAGGCCTTTAAGACCTTTGTTCCCGGAAAACTTTTTTAACGAAGTGCAGGTAATTGCAAATGTTTATTCATTTGATGCTGATAATGAGCCAGAGGTGCTTGCATTAACCGGGGCATCTGCAGCCCTTTTCATATCTAAAATACCCTTTACCACACCTGTTGGAGCGGTAAGAGTTGGAATGATTGAAGGGGAGTTTATTGTAAACCCAACCCATTCTCAAAGAGAAAATTCCATGCTTGACCTTGTTGTTGCTGGCACTGAAGAGGCTATAGTAATGGTTGAGGCGGGGGCAAAAGAGGTTTCTAATGAAACAATGGTCGAGGCTCTTGATTTTGCTCATAAACACATAAAAGAACTTGTAAAAGCCCAGAAAGAGTTGTTTGAAATGATTAAGCCGGAGAAGGTGGAAGTTGAAGAAAGATTTATAGATGAGGTTCTCTATTACGAGGTTGAAGCGGAGATCTCTGAAAAATTACTTGATGCTTTAAGAATTAAGGGTAAATTGGCTTCAAATGCCGCTGTAAAAGAATTAAAGAAAAAACTTATTGAATCGTACGAAGAAGAATTACAATTAGATGTTTCGTACATTTTTGACAGGATAAAGGAAAAAATCTTTAGAAATTATGTTTTAAACGAAAAGAAAAGGCTTGACGGGAGAGCTTTTGATGAAATAAGGCCCGTAACCTGCGAGGTAGCTGTTATGCCCCGCACCCATGGCTCTGCCCTTTTCACAAGGGGCGAAACCCAGGCACTTGTTACCACAACACTTGGCACATTTGGAGACAGCCAGTTGATAGATGGGCTCGAAGGGGAAGAAGAGGAAAAATTTATGCTCCATTATAACTTCCCTCCATTCAGTGTTGGAGAGGTCAGGCCTTTAAGGGGACCTGGCAGAAGGGAGATAGGGCACGGTGCACTTGCAAAAAGGGCAATTGAGCCAATGATTCCTTCAGAAGAGGAATTTCCGTACATTATAAGGGTTGTTTCAGAGATACTTGAATCAAACGGCTCCTCATCAATGGCAACGGTTTGCGGTGGAACATTGTCTTTAATGGATGCAGGAGTTCCCCTTAAAAAGCCTGTTGCAGGGATTGCTATGGGTCTTGTTAAGGAAGGGGATAAATATGTAATTTTAACGGATATTGCAGGGGCGGAAGACCATTACGGTGATATGGATTTCAAGGTTGCAGGGACAAAAGACGGTATTACTGCATTGCAGATGGATATCAAGATAAAGGGTTTAACAAAAGAGATAATGGCTGAAGCCCTTGATCAGGCAAGGAAAGCAATAGACTTTCTACTTGAGAAAATGACTGCTGTTATACCTGAGCCAAGGAAAGAGTTATCTCCCTTTGCTCCAAGGATTACGGAGATAGAAATATCAACTGACAAGATAAGAGATTTGATAGGACCTGGCGGCAAAACAATTAAGGAGATCGTTGATTCAACCGGTGTCAAGATTGAGATCAAGCAGGATGGGAAAGTCCTCATTGCCGCTACAAACGAAGAGGCTTCTAAAAAGGCAATAGATTTGATAAAAACTGTGACTGCTGTTCCGGAGGTTGGCAAAGTTTACGAAGGGGTTGTTAAGAGAATTGAGGATTACGGTGCCTTTGTTGAGATACTCCCCGGGAAAGAGGGGTTATTGCACAAAAGTGAGATAGCAAATCACTTTGTAAGGAATGTTGCGGATGAACTGAAACTAAACCAGAAAGTTCTTGTTATTGTTAAAGACATTGATAATCTTGGGAGAGTAAACCTTTCAAGAAAGCAGTTACTAAAAGATGATTCTCCTCAAAGTGAAAACAGGCATTTTAACAATGACAGCAGGCAGAGGAGAGGTCACTTTAATAACAGAGGGAAACATTACGACAACAAAGGGAAAGATAATTCATAAATACTTATAAAAAAAGGGAATGTTATTCTTTGAACCGGGGGGAATTTATGCCTGTGATTCTTGCAAAATACATGGGAGATTATCTGGGAAAAGAAGTTACTCTCCAGGGATGGGTGAGGTTAAAAAGGAAGCATGGAAAAATCAGGTTTGTTGAGCTTAGAGACGGTTCTGCTTTTGTTCAATGTGTTTTTGTAAAAGGGGAAACCTCTGATGAGGCAATGGAAGACTTTAAAAAACTGACACAGGAATCTTCTATTGAATTAACCGGAACTGTTCAGCAAAACCCCAGAGACGGAAGTTATGAGCTCCTTGTAAAGACTATGAAGATATACCAGATTTCAGAGCCCTTCCCCATAACCCCGAAAGAGCACGGGGTTGATTTTCTGATGGATCACAGGCACCTCTGGCTTCGTTCCAAAAGGCAATGGGCTATTCTAAAGATAAGGCATGAAATAATCAAAGCCTGCAGGGATTTTTTTGATGAAAGAGACTTTGTGCTTGTTGATTCCCCGATTCTTACTCCGAATGCAGCGGAGGGCTCTACAACTCTTTTTAAAACAGATTACTTTGGGGAAACTGCATACCTTACCCAGAGCGGGCAATTGTACTCTGAGGCTGCAATTGCCGCATTTAAAAAGGTTTATTGCTTCGGTCCCACATTCAGGGCTGAAAAGTCAAAAACGAGAAGGCATTTGATGGAATTCTGGATGGTTGAGCCTGAAATGGCTTTTGCAACACTTGACGATGTTATGAACCTCGCAGAGGAATTTGTTGAGTACATAGTTCAAAGGGTGCTTGAAAGAAGGATGGAAGAGTTGAAGATACTTGAAAGGGATGTGTCGAAGCTGGAAAAGATTAAAAGGCCTTTTGAGAGAATGACATATACCGAAGCGGTTGAGCAGTTGCACAAATTAGGCTCGGATATTAAATGGGGAGAGGATTTCGGCGGAGACGATGAAACCATACTTACAAAACAGTATGACAAACCTATACTTGTTCACAGGTTTCCTGCAAGTTTCAAGGCATTTTATTTTGAGCTTGATAAAGAAAACCCCGAACTTGCACTTGGGGTTGATGTTTTGGCCCCAGAAGGTTACGGTGAGATAGTCGGAGGCGGAGAAAGGTCTGCCGATATTGAGCATTTGCTTGAAAAAATAAGGGAAGAGGGAATACCGGAAGAAAATTACAAATGGTACCTTGATTTAAGAAGATACGGGGCTGTTCCCCATGGAGGCTTTGGCCTTGGTATAGAAAGGACTGTTGCATGGATATGCGGCCTTCATCATGTAAGGGAAACAATCCCCTGGCCGAGAATGCTTAACAGGCTTTATCCATAAAATCTATGCCTAAATTCTTTTTTATAACACTTGGTTGCCCTAAAAACACGGTGGATTCAGAGGTAATGGCAGGGTGCCTTATTGAAAGGGGAATGGAGCCAGTTTTAAACCTTGACGACTATGTTGATTACGCTATTGTCAATACCTGCGGATTTATCCTGCCTGCAAAAGAAGAATCCATAGACAGAATACTTGAACTTGCAGAATTTAAAAAAAAGGGCAGAATCGGAAAACTTGTTGTTGCAGGCTGCCTTGTTCAAAGGTATATAAAGGATTTGAGAAAAGAGATCCCTGAAATTGATTACTTTGTCAGCCTTGACGACATTGAAAACATTGTTGATATACTTGAAAAAAACAGAGAATCACACTTTAAAATGCCCCAGTACATCTACTCTGAAAAATCTCCGAGGGTGTTGCAGAACACGGTTTATCAGTATGTGAAAATTTCTGAAGGCTGTAACCACACCTGTTCTTTCTGTGCCATACCGGGAATAAGGGGAAAATTGAGAAGCAGAACCATAGACTCTATATCTAAAGAGGTTAAAAACCTTGTCTCATCAGGCTATAAAGAGATAATACTTATCTCTCAGGATTCAACAATGTACGGTGCAGACATTGGAATGAAGGACGGGCTTTCAGCCCTTATTGAAAATTTAAATAAAATAAATGGGGACTTCTGGATAAGAGTAATGTATCTTTATCCAGGGGAGATTACGGACAGGCTATTAAAGGTTATGAGAGATAGTGAAAAGGTTTGCAATTACATTGATATCCCGCTTCAACATTCGTCAAAAAGGATACTGAAGTCCATGAAGAGACCGGGAGACGGTAATGAATACCTGAAACTGGTTGAGAGAATAAGGGAGATTTTCAATAACGAAGTATTTTTAAGAACATCCCTGATAGTTGGATATCCTGATGAAAGTTATAAAGAATTTAATGAATTGAAAAAATTTGTTATTGAAGCAGAATTTAATCACCTTGGAGTATTTGAATACTCCCATGAAGATGCGACACCTGCCTTTAAACTCACTGACAATGTGACAGAGGACACAAAAAAGAAAAGATTAAATGAAATAATGGAAATTCAAAAAGAAATATCGTACAATATCAATAAACAAATGGTTGGAAGTGAGTTAGAGGTTGTGATTGAGGGTTATTCTGAAGAAACCGACTTGCTTTTGAAAGGGAGGCATAGGGGGCAGGCACCTGAGGTTGATGGTGTGACCCTTATTAACGATGGTTTTGCTAATGTTGGTGACATTAAGATGGTTTTGATTGAAACGGCTATGCCTTACGATATTGTTGGTAAAATTTTATAGAGAAAGGAGAATAGTATGAGGGTCTTGAAATTTTTAACTGTTTTTTTGATGTTTGTTTTATTTTCTCTAAAAACAATGGCCGGAATACAGGCTGGAATGATTATCTTTAAGGTGGTTGATGAAAACAAAAAGCCCCTTGAAGGTGTAAAGATCACAATCACAATGAACAAGAGAAAGAATTTCCGGAAAGAACTTGTTACCGACAAAAAGGGAGTTGCAAGGGTTACACTTAACATTGCACTTTACACGGTCAGGTTTGAAAAAGAGGGATATGTTGCCTATGAAACCTATGCAAAACCGATTATAAGTGACAAAAAGGTAATGAACATTCAGCTATTAAGTCAGGAGGCTGCTTTAAAACAGCAGGAAAGCAAACTTTCACCGGAGGAAAAGGGAGTTCTGGCGTACAATCAGGCTGTGGAGTACCTAAAAAAGAAAGATGATAAAGATGCTTATCCATTGCTAAAAAAAGCCGTTGAATTGAATCCTCAACTTGCTTTTGCATGGTTTCATGTGGGGAGAATTGCACTTGAACAGAATAAACTTGACGAGGCAGAGAATGCATTGCTCAAGGCAATTGAATTAAATTCAAGTATGGGTGGTGCCTATGCAATGCTTGCCGATATTTACAAGAAAAAAGGTGATGAGAAAAATTACCAAAAATACCATAAAAAAGCAGAGGAGATGGGAGCAATATCTCCTGCAGAGTACTATAACAAGGCTGTTGAGTACATAAATGCAGGGAACGATAAGGATGCAAAAGTCTATCTTGAAAAAGCTTTAAAGATAGACCCAAAATATGCTGATGCTTATTATCAGCTTGGTCTTTTGTATTTGAGACAGGGCGATATGAACAAGTGCGTTGAAATGCTTAAAAAGTACCTTGAAGTGGCTCCAGATGGACCTCATGCAGGGGATGCAAAGGGGCTAATTCAGGGTTTAACCGGAAGTCAATAAATTTATTTTTGCGGGGGTGTTATGAGAAGGATTTTAGTTTTTCTGGCATTTATTTTTATTGCATTTAATCTTTTTGCAGCAGACAGGTACATCGTTGTTTTAAACAAAAAGCCTGTTGTGAAGGTTGCAAAGAGGGCTTTAAAAACCAAGGCTGCCAGAATGTACAGGCAGGAGGTCATTGATCAACAAAAAGATTTTATTAACTATGTGGAGAAGAAACTGAATGGGAAAGCCTTTGGCTCAATTCAAACAGTTTTAAATGCTGTTTTTATTGAGGTTGACCCGGACAAAGTCGAAAAGTTGAAGGAGTATTCTGATGTTGTTTCAGTTGAAAAGGATAGGGTTTACAGACTTAAACTTGATGCGGCAAACAGGATCTGTGATAATGTGATAATCTACAAGAAACTTGGGATGTCTCATCTTGATATTGGAAAAGGCATGAAGATAGCCATACTTGATACCGGTATTGATATTTCAAATCCCATGTTCAACGATGAGGGTTTCACCTATCCTGATGGCTTTGACCCCGGTGCAAACAATGAGTCTGAACTTACAAACAACAAGGTAATTGTTGCTAAAAACTTTGGGAGTGACCAGAATGCTTCCGACCAGTATGGACACGGCACTGCATGTGCAGGATGTGCTGCAGGAAGATATGTTGAGGTTCAGGATGGACCGTTTCTTTACAAGTTGTTAGGTGCTGCTCCAGGTGCTTACCTTGGAAATTACAAGGTGTTCACAATGGGGCCAAACGGGCCAGGCGCCTATCAATCTTCAATACTGAACGGTATAGACGCTGCTGTTAACGATGGAATGGATGTTATTACCCTGAGTCTTGGGGGAGATATAAGTACCTCTGCGAGCAACGATTCCGAGGTTCAGGCTATTGAGAATGCCATTGATGCAGGGGTTGTGGTTACTGTTGCAGCAGGCAACGAGGGAGACAATTTCGAAGACCTTATAAATCAATATGGTCAGGATTGGAGGCAACATCTTGATGAATACTCTCTTGTGCCTATGAGTATTGATTCACCTGGCAATGCCCCGGATGCAATTACCGTTGGTGCAAACGACAATGAAAGGGATTATGTTTCGATTAAAAAGGCCACATTTTACTTAAATGGTCAGCCTATTGATGGTCTTACTGATATACAGTATGGCTATGATACTCAGGTTGCGCAGACCCTGCAGGAATTCCCTATGACAGAGGTTGTTGATCTTGCAGATTATACCTCTGATGAGCTTGCATGCGGTGATTTAAGCGGTATTGACCTTTCTGGTAAGGTTGTGCTGGTAAAAAGGGGTGATTGTTACTTCTGCCAGAAGATAAAGCATTGTGAAGATGCAGGTGCTGCGGGTGTTATTGTGTACAACAATGTGCCAACTGGTGACCCAAGTGGCAACGGTGGAATTATTAATATGGACACATCCATTGGTCCAAACTGTCCATTTCAATTGCATATTCCTGGATTTTTCATTACTTATGAGAATGGTCAGGTATTGAAGCAGATACTTGCGAACTCAACGGATCCTGTGTATTTTTCCATTTCTGTTGACAATGTTTATCAAAAGGTTGCCTATGGTTATAAGACTTTCTTCTCTTCAACAGGCCCAACCAAGATTGATTACTTCCTGAAACCTGATGTGGTTGCTCCTGGGCAGAGGATTATGGCTCCAACTCAGGATGATAACAATTCATCGGATATGTACAGTCAGACAGGTTTTGGTGAAACTCAGGGAACAAGTTTTTCAACCCCTTACACCGCAGGGATAGTTGCTGCTTTCAAAGCTTTTTATCCAGACCTTTCTCCTGCTGAGATAAAGGGAGTTCTCTGTACTGCCACAAAGTTTGGCCATGACCTTTACCAGACAAAAGATGGAATTAACAACCTGTTCTTCACAAACGGATACGGTACTCCTGTGTACTTTGGCGGAGGGATAGTTCAGCTGGGCAGAGCCCATGATGCAAAACTTTCCCTTATTCCTTCAAATGTAAGTTTTGGGAATGTTGATACATCGCAGGGAAGTTCAATATCAAAGACATTCAGCGTAAAAAATATCTCTGACAAAACTGTTTCTTTCCTGCCATCTTTGTTAAAGATATGTACGAATAATAAAGTTGATGTTTCAATTTCTCCAACAACAATTCAAACTGTAAATTCAGGTGATTCTGTTACTATAACCATTACTGCCAGTTATTCAGATCCTGCAGCCACTCATTTGATGGGTTATGTTGTGTTGCGTGATAACTTTGGAAATGAATACAAGTTACCGTTCTACGGAAGATTCTTTTCTCCTGATGTTTTAAACCACAACGATACAGATGATGAAGATAACGATGGACTTAATCACAAGACAGAGCTTGGGGCATGGAGTGATATTTATGTAACTGATACAGATGGTGATGGGATGAGTGATGCTGATGAGATGAATGGTATTGATGTAAATGGGACCACCTTGCACTTCAATCCTGCAAACGCAACATCTGTTTACTATGATCCAATGCAGGACGGTCTTTCTGAGCAATTTTATATTCCGATTTTTGCAAATGATGCAGAACCGGATGAGTATTCGGAATCTTACCTTTACATTGCGAATTACAACGATGAAAATGCGATTGTTAAGGTGCTTCCGATGTCACCCAATGGGATTATTACAACAACGGTTGTAAACAGGGTTATCCCTGCAAATGGCTGGATAAAGGTTCAGATAGACAGGAGTATGTACCCGGTTGGTACAGGGTGGATACTTATAAAATCATCTGTTCCTGTGAAAGCGGTTATGGATTCTCAGGTAATGGTTTTCAACAGGAAGAAACCTGGTAAAGAAGCCGATTATTACATTGAGGCATCTGCAGCAATTTCAGGTACAAAATCTCTCTATTCTAAGGTTTATGTGCCTCACATTGCAGAGCAAACAGAACAATGGCAGACCTTCCTTGGTATTGCAAATCCAAATGGTTCTGATATTTCACCGGTGTTAAAGATAGCTGGGGCAAATGAGACACCTTTGTCTTCAATTAGTAAGCTTGGCTGTTTGCCTATAGAAGATATTTTTGAGGATGTTTTCAGTGCAGATTTCCCATATCCTCCAAGTGATAAGGCTCACTGGTGGGGTGAGGTTGACGGTAATGGCAAACAATTTGTTGCCGCTGAAGCATTTTCCCAGCTCAGGTTTGAAGATATGAGCGATCCGACTCCTCTTATGGACCAGGTTGGAGCTCTTCTTCTTACCGATGAAACATCTACAACAATTATAATGCCTCATGTTGATATTCACTGGTTGTGGTGGACAGGTATAGTTATAAACAATGTTACCGATAACGATGCAACCATAACCATGACACCTTATGACAGTGACGGTAATGCTTTAACACCGGTAACCTTTACCCTTGCAGCAAACAGCAAGGCTGTTAACCTTGTTCAGGGCTTCTGGGAATCAAACAATGTTGAATTTCCTGAAAACACAGCGTGGATAAAGATCACATCTGACCAGCAGATAACAGGATACGAATTGTTTGGTATTGATCCTACAAAGGGCTCTAACAACAATGGTGAAGATGCTCTTGCAGGTGTAAGGCCTATTATGCACCCAACAACAGGTATTGCCTTTCCGTATGTATTCAAACAGACCACATCTGAATGGTGTGGAATTGTTGTTATAAATGCAAACAATGATTCGGCAAACCTCACTATTACCGCATACAATGCGCTTGGTCAGTCAGTTGGTTCTGTTACCAAGACACTTGGGGCAAACCAGAAGTGGGTAGGTGTTGTTGATGAAAACCTTATTCCAGGCCTCACAGCTGATGTTACATGGATAAAGGTTGAATCAGATAAACCTGTTGGTGGGTTTGCATTATTCGGAGACCTTGACAGGTATTATATGAGCGGTTACAGAGCGGTTAATTTAGAATAATGTGTAATTTTTGCACAGAGTGTGTAAAAAAATACACATGTAAATTTGAAAAAATGTGGATAACTTAATGGTAAAAGGGGTGCCAGAAATGGCACCCTTTTTGCAATAATAAATTGACGATGAAACAGAGAACTATAAAAAAGTCGGTAAAAACATCGGGGATAGGATTACATTCCGGTAAAAGGGTTAACCTTGAGTTTCATCCTGCTCCTGAAAACAATGGGATTGTTTTCAGAAGAAAAGATAAAGGATTTTTCCCGATAAAAGCGGATATTTCCCATGTATCTAAACTGGCCTATGCTACTAATCTTTCAAAAGATGGGATTTCTATTGCAACCACCGAACACCTCCTTGCCACTTTGAGGGGATTACACATTGACAACATCTTTATAGATATTGATGCTGAAGAGACTCCGATCATGGACGGCAGTGCTTCTGCGTTTGTTTACCTTTTAAAAGAGGCGGGTATAAAAGAGCAATCTTTGGAGAGAAAGTATTTAAGGATTTTAAAACCCAAGCACTATTTAAATGGAGATAGAAGGATATCAATTTATCCTTATGATGGGTTCAAGATCACCTATACCATTGAGTTTGATCATCCTCTCATAAGGCTTCAAACAAGAACAATTGAATTAAATAGGGAAGAGGATTTTGAAAACGATGTTTCTCCAGCGAGAACCTTTGGCTTTTTGAAGGATGTTGAGATGTTGAGAAAGAATGGTCTTGCACTTGGCGGTTCTTTAGAAAATGCAATAGTTGTTGATAGCGATAGAATTCTCAACGGTCATTTAAGGTTTGCAGATGAATTTGTCAGGCACAAGATACTGGATGTAATAGGAGACCTTGCACTTTTAGGCTATCCTATTCTTGGGCATGTGGTTGCTTACAAGGCTGGCCATGAGATTCATACGGGTCTTGCTAAAGAGATCCGAGAGGACTCTGATTGTTTTGAAATTGTGAATGCCGGAGAACTTGAGTTTATTATGAGTAAGCAAAGTAATTCTAAAAACACTGAGCCCTCACCACAGTTTCAGGAATTGTCCTGAAAGTTTTTCAGTTAACATTTTAGAATCTGTATTTTCTGGTAAATGTAACAGTAATATCAGGTGCTGTGTAGGTAAACACATCTTCTGTAAAGCTCAGTTGGTATTCTTTATATTGAATCCCGATTGAAAGCATAGCCATATAATCATCCATTCTGTCAAAACCTGTGGAGTAGGGTGAAGATTGAAGGTATATCTGGACAATGGTTTTAAAGTTGTTTTTGAATGTATATCCAGTCCCAAAGTACATATAGCCACTTGAATCAAGGGAATTAACATATTTTTTGTCAGGGTTGCCGTAACTGATAAATCCAGCACCATAGAAGAGATCCCAGTTTTTAAAATTGTTCATGCCATTAAATCCAAAACCAAAGTCTATTGACCCGGACGAAAGGCCGTCTTTTACAGATGAGACAGGTATTTTACAAAAGATGCTGAAATTGCATTTAAAGCTGGTAATATCACCTATTTTAAATATGTTGTACCCTGCGGTTATATCGCCAATGCCGAATATAGATGTGTTTTTGTTTATTTCCCCTATTCTGAACACAAATTGATTGTCTTTGACCAGATCTCTTCCTCCATTGTTGAAGCCAACGAAATCATGATAATTTTCAATTAAAGAGTCGAATATTCCCTTCCAGTGATAGATTACAGGCATTTCAACAAAAAAACTTGAGTACGCTGTAAACCTTTTTTCAACCCTCGCAAAGATTGTCAATGTTTCCATATCAAATCCAATATCTTTGTCAAGTTCCGGGTTGTCTATAAAGGAGTAAGCAATGATGTTGGAATACTGGGTTGTCACAGTGATGTTGTATTCTTTTCCATTGTAAAAATCAAACTGTTCAAAATCAGGTTGAAGAATGTTTAAGTAAAATGGCGCATTGTTTTTTACAAAGAGAGATTGTGCCCTCAGTACACCGCCGAAAATAATTGTAAAAAAAGAAAAAAGAATCAGGCACAGATACCTGTTAACTGATGTTTTCTTTCTCTTTTTTAGCATCGGTAGCAAAAGGTGATTCAGGGAAATCAAGTATTATCTGATTTAAAATTTCCTTTGCTCTGTCAATCTTTCCCTGTTTAACCAGTATCTTACTTTTTTTCAATAGTTCATAGTCTTTTACTGGATTTTTAATTGTATCCTGTTTTAAAAGTTCATCAACTATTTCTATGGCTTTTCCCAGCTCTCCAGTATTTACCATCACATTTGTTAATGCTATACCAACAGGGGTTTTAAGCGGATAATTGGCTTTATCAAAGACTTCCTTAAACACCTTTTCAGCCTCTCCGGGGTTGTTAAGGTTTAAATAGCAAACCCCTACATAGTATTTTGCTCTTAATTTGACGGATTCGGTGAAGTTTCCTTTATCGATCTCTTTGAATGATTTAAGAGCTGCTTCGTATTGCTCTTTTTTTGTTTTGTATTTGCTGGTTTCTCCTCTTTTGGGTTTGTAATAGAAGATCTCGGTTGCCTTTGAAAATGCCAATTCTGATTTTTCTATTTTGTTTGATGTGTAAGAGGTTATTGCTATGTATGCGGCAATGGAAACGAACAACGCTATCACTATGCCATAAACTTTTGCTTTGTTTTCTTTTCCCCATTTAATTGTTCTGTCAACAAATGTTGCAACTTCATCTTCTTTCATTAACTTTTTCATCTGTTTGTGTGAATACTTTTTTTGAGCCACTTTATACCCTCCACATTTTTTAAATTCCTTAAAATCTTCTCAAAAATAGGTTGTTTAGTCAAGTTTTAAGAGGAGTAAAACAATTTTTTAACCATTTTTGTGAAATCCTCTTTTATTTTTTCTTCCCATTCCACATACCTGTTTTTCATCAAAACTTTTCCATTACAAATGGTTGTATCAACCATGCTACCGTTTGCAGAATACACTATGTTTGAAACAGGATTGTGGTCTGGGATAAGGCATTCTTCCATTTTTATGAGAACAATGTCTGCAATATCTCCCTCTTCCAATTCACCTGATTTCAAACCCAACACCCTGAAACCTGCATTTGCAAATCTCAGTATTTTGTAAGCGTCTGGATCTGAAGGGTCTGAGTTCCTCCATTTCTGTAAAATTGCAGCGATTTTGATCTCTTCAAACATGTCAAGATTGTTGTTTGAGGCAGCCCCATCGGTTCCTATGGCAATGTTTACTCCCTTTGAATTCAATTCTTTTAAAGGCATTATACCTCCCACTGCAAGTTTCATGTTTGAAACAGGGTTGTGAATTGCCGTGCACTTTTTTTCTGCAAGAAGGTTGATTTCCTTTGCGTTAAGCCAGACGCAGTGGGCAAGCAGTGTTTTTCCCGACAATAAGCCAAGACTGTCAAGGTAAAATGGAGGTCTTTGACCTGTTCTTTTTACGCAATCTTCCACTTCTTTTAGTGTTTCTGAAAGATGGATGTGTATAAATGTGTTTTTTTCTTTTGCAAATTCAGATGCGAACCTTAAACCATTCTCTGAAACAGTGTAAACTGCATGGGGACCCAGCCCGACTGTTATCAAAGGATTTTTGTTAAAATACCTGTCAAATATGTCAATTGTTCTCTTTTCGTTTTCTTTTTGCCTTTTTTTGTCAAACATGTCTATCATAACTGCATTGAGTATTGCTCTTATTCCGGATTCTTCAACAGCCCTGTAACAGGCGTTAAAATGCCAGTACATATCATTAACCAGGGTTGTGCCGCTTTTTATCATCTCAAGGCAGGCAAACTTTGTCCCGATATAAACATCCTCTTCAGTCAATCTGTATTCAACAGGCCATATCTTTTTCTCCAGCCATTCCATTAGAGGCATATCGTCTGCATACCCTCTGAACATAACCATAGAAGCATGGGTGTGCATGTTTGAAAATGCAGGGCAGGCTATTTTATCTGTTCCGTCAATTATTTCTTCAGCCTCTAAGTTGATGTTTTTGTCGATTTTTTTTATTGTGTTTCCTTCAATGTAAATATCAACTTTGCTGTTTTTCAAAAAATGAGTTACATTTTTTATTAGAATTGACATGCCTTTATCCTCTTTAGAATGCGGTCAACTTTTTCTTGATTCTGAAGGACATACCTGTTAAATTCGTCAAAATCAATGTTTTTATCGGAAATTCCATTGGCATAATTGTCAACGGCACAGATTGACGAGTATTCAATCCCCAGTTCGCATGCAATTGTGCATTCACTTGCCATGGTCATTCCAACCACATCTGCATAGTCTTTCATCAATCTTATTTCTGCCGGAGTTTCAAATCTTGGGCCGGTCGTTTGCCAGTATATTACCCGCTTGAATTTTTCTCCAAGGCACTCTTCTATCTGTTTATTAATCTTTTCGGATAGTTCGGGGGTGATGTGAATTCTTTTTTCAGGGTCAACAGTTACGATGTTGTAAAAGGATATGAAATCTTTTACGAGGCAGATCTCTCCCGGTTTAATTTCAGGTTTTAATGATCCAACAGAGTTTATTGCAATTATCTTTTTAAAGTCCCTTGTTTTAATTGCATACATATTTGCCTTGTGATTTATGGCATGAGGGGGGACATTTTTTCTCCCATGCCTCTGGATCAACATTGTGGTACTGTCCAGATAAACTTCAACAGTACCAAATGGTGTTATAATCCTTTCTTCTTTCATATCTTTTATAAGCTCTGAGTTAAAGAGGTTACTTCCACCGATTATAGCTATCTTATTTTCCATGTATCACCCCCATACATTCTCTAATCAGTTTGCACGCCGTTATGCTTGATATTTCAGTGTTATCAATATCAGGTGACAATTCCATAAAATCCATTCCAACTACATTCAGGTTTTTAAAAAGCGAAAGGGTGTCAATTAAAGTGTTAAAGTCTATACCACCAGGTTCAGGTGTTCCCGTTCCAGGGAAAACAGAGGGGTCAAGCACATCCATATCAATAGTGATGTAAACAGGAGTGTTCTCACCTATATCCTTTAAGACCTCATCAGGTGTTGCTTTCAAAGTTCCTTTTTCTCTCATAAATTTAAATTCCTCACCTGTACCTGAACGAATAAATAGTTGATGGATTTTTTTGTGGGGTAAAAAGTCAAGTACTCTTCTAATAACAGTTGCATGAGACAACTTTTCACCAAGGTATTCTTCCCTTAAATCTGCATGGGCGTCAATGTGCACAACATTGAGTTCTTTATAGATTGAGTGACATGCCCTTATTAATGGCAAAGAAACGAGGTGCTCTCCCCCTATGCCGAACAGTATATATCCCTCTTTAAAAAAATTAAGGGCATCTTTTTCTATCAATTCAAGTGATTTTGTCGTATTTCCAAATGGAAGGGATAGGTCTTTTGCATCGTAAAAATTTATATCCTCTTCAATGTCAATGTTAAAGTTAGGTGAATAGGTTTCAATTCCCTCTGAGTTCAGTCTTATATTCGAAGGTGCAAACCTCTGCCCTGACTTGAAGGATGCAGTACCATCAAATGGGTAACCTCTTAAAACTATAGAACACCCTTCAATATTCTCTTTGCTTCCAATAAACCTCATAATTCAACCTCGTGAACATATTTCTTCAGTGCCTTTTTCTCGTCTTCTGTTTCAATATGGCATTCTGCTTCTATTCCCCCTCTTATGTTGTACTTTGTGTAAACGCTTAAGAACTTTGGCTTAAGTATCTCTTTTAAATCATTGAAAATTATAGATGTTGCCTCTTCCTGATAAACCCCAACATTTCTGAAAGAGATGAAGTAATACTTTAAAGATTTTAATTCCACTATCTTTTTGTCGGGTATGTATTTGATAACAACAGTGGCAATATCAGGGAGCCCTGAAAATGGGCATACTGCAGAAAATTCATCTGTTTTATAAGTTATCAACTGGGTTTTACCTTTAAATTCGATTGTTTCAAGGAACTCCTTTTTTATTTTACCTTTATCTTCAAATGGTAAAATCAGTCCTTCAGCCTGTGGCATAAATCCTCCTTTTTTTACCAAATCCCTATTTTACCATAATCACTAAATTCTTTTAAAACACAAGGTCAAAAACCTGTTTTAGGTTGCGACAATGTATTAATTCCAATTTTTCTTTGAATTTTTTTTCAATGCTTTCTTTGGTGTCCGGAATGAAAACCTTTTTAAATCCAAGAGAACATGCTTCAGCAAGCCTCTTGTTTATTGCAGCAACGCTTCTTATTTCTCCTGATAACCCTATTTCCCCTATAAAAACAGCATCTTTTAAAACAGGTTTATTTAAAAAACTTGAAACAATTGCAACTGCAACCCCGAGGTCTGTTGATGGTTCGGAAATGCTTAATCCCCCTGCTACATTGAGGTAAACATCATCCCTTGAGATTAGATAATCGAGCCTTTTTTCAATTATTGCAAGAAGAAGGTGCAATCTATTTGGATCGATCCCTATTGCCATTCTTCTTGGGGTGCCAAATGCGCTTTCGCTTACAAGTGCCTGAATTTCAACAAGTATTGCCCTTGTTCCCTCCATTGCTGATACTATTGACGAGCCTGTTGTATCTTCTGGTCTTTCACCAATGAAGAATTCTGAAGGGTTTGAAATGGGGATTAAGCCTTCAGAAGTCATCTCAAATAATGCAAGTTCATTTGTTGAACCAAATCTGTTCTTTATTGATCTTATTAGCCTTCTTGATTGAAATCTGTCCCCCTCAAAGTAGAGTACCGTGTCAACTATGTGTTCAAGGGTTTTGGGTCCTGCGATAGCCCCCTCTTTTGTTATATGCCCGATAATTAGAACAGGAATCCCGCTGTTTTTTGCTTCAAACAGAAGTTTTGTTGTCACCTCTCTTATCTGGGAAACAGTACCGGGTGCAGATGATAATTCTTCTGAAAACATTGTTTGAATTGAATCGATTACAACTATCAGAGGCTTAACATTGTTCACAAGTTCAATGATGTTTTCAAGTACAACTTCCCCTGAAAGAAGGATGTTTGTATTCAGCGCTTTTATTCTCTCTGCCCTCAATTTTATCTGAGAGGGAGATTCTTCCCCTGAAAAATAGAGTATTTCTCCGCTTTTTGCAATGTTGTTGCATATTTGAAGCATTAGAGTTGACTTTCCTATACCTGGTTCTCCTCCAAGCAGGGTTAATGACCCGGGTACAAATCCTCCCCCTAAAACCCTGTTGAATTCTTCACTCCCGGTGTCAATCCTTGCATATTGAGCAGAACTTATCTCTGTGATTGGCAGGGGTTTAACGCCTGTTCCCTTTAGACCTCTTATCCTTTGTTTATTGGATTGCTCTTTGACCTCTACAAATGAGTTCCATGTACCACAATCCGGGCACCTTCCAAGCCATTTCCTTGATTTGTACCCGCAATGCTCACATTCAAAGTATGTTTTTTTTGACATTTATTTATCTGATACTTACATTTGAAAGCAATGTTTTAAAGTAATCGTCCCTGAATCTTATACCAATTCCCAGAAAGTATTGAGAATAATCGCTTTCAAGCACATCGTCGGCACCTGCTGTAAGGAAGAAATCCCTGTAAAAACGGTACCTTGCAAAGACCTTAACATGTGGGTCAAGGTCATTTTCCCTGCTGAAATCCCATGCATCTATGCTGAACGAAAGTTTCCCATCAAACCCTTTTGGCATGTATGAAAGCCCGAATCCTCCCTTTGACTCAATCATTCCGACCTTTATTAGAAAATCACCAAACTGCTGGCCTATTGTTGCGGAAAATTTCAATGCATCTCTGTTTGATATAACGGTTTCTGTGTAATGGTCTCTTATTGTGCCGTCATCATTGGTAATTATATGCTCAAATGAGTTTTCCTTTATCTTTCCGTATGGACTATCAATTATCTGGATCTGATAATATCTTTTGTTATTTGGCACAATATCCACTGTGAAATAACTCTTTGAATCGTCAACATCAAACATATACTCACTCTTAAAACCAAGGTAAACCCCAGTATTTTTGAAGGCACTTAAATAATCTGTTGCTGCATCCATTGCATTTTTGAATGACACAAGGGTTTCGTCAAGGTGTTTGCCCATTTTATCATCATTTACAAGCATACCAATTGTACCCTTGCCCTCGTCGATCTTTTTGGAAATGCTTTCAACATAGTCAAGTGTTTTGCTTAACTTTTTTGTACTTTCCTTTGCATTTTTTATTGTTTCCCTGAAATCCTGCTTGTTTTCAGTAACAACTGTGTCGAGATGGCTTAAAAGATTGTCCAGTTTTTTTGATAGTTTTGGTATCTCAACCCTTAAATCCCCTGTGAATGATTTTATGTTGTCAATTGACTGTGTAAAGTTGTCTTTGTTCCTTGATGTTATCTCTCTTAAATCCTCTGTAATCTTCTGTATATTTTCTATGATTTCCCCAATCTGTTGTTCACCCTTTTTTGTTCCCACAGTGTGGCTTAAACTCTCGGTTATTTTCTTTAAATCAGAGGCAACCCCGTAAACTATTGTCATTATGTCATCAACTGTAACCGCTTTTTCGGTTGGAAGGGTGGAGTTTGGTTTAACCTTACCTGCATTGTGCCCCGGTATAATTTCAATGTATTTATCTCCAAGAATCCCTTTTGAGGTAACCTTTACAATTGAGCCTGCCGGTAAATCAACATCTCTGTAAATGCTTAAAATAACAAGGGCTTTCCCGTCTTTAAGCCTTATGTCTTTTACCGTTCCTATTTTGACACCTGCCATTCTAACATCGGTATGGGTATCGAGACCGGATGCAGTTTCAAGAATTGCGCTTATGTCGTATGTTTTTTTCCCCCCAAACCATTCAAACTGGCCTGTTTTGATAATTAAAAAGCAGATTACAATAATTGCGATTATAAAGAATAAACCAACCTTTGCCTCTGTTTTCATACTCCACCTCTTTTATGTTAAATTTTGTTTTCTTCGCAAATTCTGCCCTTTAAATACCTTTTTATAATCTCAAGGTCGCTTTTCATAAACTCATCAGGGTTTCCTTTGAAAACAATCTCACCCTGATAAAGCATTGCAATTTTATCCGCTATATCAAATGCGGAAACCATATCGTGGGTAATTGTAATACATGTTACATCAAGCGAATTTCTCAAATCATTGATGACAGTGTCAATCTGGTCTGTTAAAACAGGGTCAAGCCCCGTTGTTGGCTCGTCAAAAAGCAAAATCTCCGGGTTCAATGCAATTGCCCTTGCAAAGCCCGCCCTTCTTCTCATACCCCCTGACAACTCTGATGGCATTAATTTCTCATTTCCTCTTAACCCAACAAGTTCAAGACATTCGAGAACCCTTTTTTCAATCTGTTTATCTGTAAAATCAGTATGCCTTTTTAAGGGGAAGGCAACATTTTCGTAAACAGTCATAAAATCAAACAATGCCGCTTCCTGAAAAGCCATGCCAAACCTCTTTCTGATCCTGTACCAGTCTTTTTTTGAAAAGTTTGTCACATCGTTGCCATCTATAAATATTTTGCCTTTATCAGGTTTCAAGAGCCCTATTATGTGCTTTAACAGAACCGATTTCCCGGTTCCTGAGCCTCCAAGTATAACAAGGGATTCTCCCTTTTCTATATCAAGGTTTACCCCGTTTAACACCCTTTTTTCTCCAAAACTTTTGTGAACATTCTCAAGTTTTATCAAACTCATATTTCCACCTAAAAAAGCAGTTTTGACAGAAAGAAGTCAGCAATCAAAATTGTAAGTGATGCAAGGACAACAGCCTCTGTTGTTGACCTGCCGACCCCCTCTGCGCCGCCTCTTGTTCTTAACCCTTTATAACAGCCGACAGAAGCAATGATGTAACCAAAAGCAATTGATTTTAAAAGACCGCTTACAACATCCCAGGTCTCTGTGTAAATATAAACATTTTTCATATAAAGGTATGGATTCTCTCCGAAAAGGCTCACAACAAGGAAGTAACCCCCGTAAATGCCTATTAGGTCAGCAAGTGCCACCAATAAAGGTAACATAAATGTACCTGCCATAACCCTGGGGACAAAGAGGTAATGAACAGGGTCAACCCCCATTACCTCAAGTGCGTCAATCTGCTCCGTAACCCTCATTGTACCTATCTCTGCTGCAATTGAAGAGCCGATCCTTCCTGCAACCATAAGGCCTGTTAAAACAGGGGCAAGTTCCCTCGTTAAAGCAATTCCAACAAGTGCGCCAACCATTGATTCTGCCTGAAACCTTTTAAACCCTGCGTATGTTTGTAATGCCAGAACCATTCCTGTGAAAAGTGCGGTAATTAAAACCACAGGAAGGGAATCAACCCCGATCCTCTCCATCTGTTTAAAAAGGTTTTTAATGTCAAAAGGCTTTTTGAAAATGTATTTAAAGGTGTTTAAGTTCAAAAGTGCATAATCTCCGCTTGCATTTACTCCATCAATAACCCACTTTCCAACCTTTTCAAGCCACTTCATCTAAATAACCCCTGTATTTTTTCTTTGTATTAGAATAACTTTTTTTTAATAAAGTTACAATAAAATCTTTTCTTTATGTGATATGGTTTACACTTATAACTTTCTCCAATATAATCGTTTTGAGGTGGGTATGTTTAGAATAGAGTTTATGCAGAGGGCTTTTTACCTTGCAGAAAGAGGGAAGGGGTTTGTTTCTCCAAACCCCCTTGTTGGCTGTGTGATTGTTAAAGATGGAAGGATTATAGGGGAAGGGTGGCATAGGGCCTTCGGTGAACCTCATGCAGAGGTTAACGCTGTTTCGGATGCAGAGTTAAAAGGAAATTCTGTTGAAAACTCCGATGTTTATGTAACTTTAGAGCCCTGCTCACACTCTGGAAAAACTCCCCCCTGCGCATCTCTTTTAATTGAAAAAAGGGTAAAGAGGGTTTTTATCTCAACCCTTGACCCGAACCCTGTGGTTTCAGGCAGGGGTGTTGAAATGCTTAAAGCAGCAGGGATTGAGGTTTTTTACGGCTTTCTACAAGAAGAGGCAAAAAGACAGAACAGGTTTTTCTTTTACCACATAAAAAACAAAATCCCCTATGTTATTTTGAAAATGGCAACCACCCTTGACGGTTTTATTGCAGATAAAAACAGAAACTCAAGGTGGATTACAAATGAAAAAAGCAGAAAAAGGGTTCATAAAATAAGAAGCGAGGTTGACGCTGTTCTTGTGGGAAGCGGAACAGTTAAGGCTGACAACCCGTCTTTGACTGTGAGGCTTGTTGAAGGGAGAAACCCAAAAAAGGTTGTGCTTGACTTTAACGGAAGCCTTGAGGGAGATTACACGGTTTTTGACAAAGACTGCTTTTTGGTTGTGAAAAAGGGCAAACTTACCGAAGATAGATTAAACTTTTATAGAGAAAGGGAAGTGAAGGTTGTTGAAGTTGAATCCGGTAATGTAAAGGAAGTGCTTGAAAAACTCTATCAAAACAACATTGGTTCAATTCTTGTTGAAGGGGGAAGCAGGGTTGCAGGTATGTTTCTTGAAAGCAGGCTTGTTAACGAGTTAATGATGTTTATTGCGCCTAAATTTTTTGGAGAGGGGAAAAGGGCTTTCAGTTTTTCAAATTCTTTTACTATGGACAATCCCCTTGAGTTTAAGTCGGATGATGGTTTTTTGACTTTTTATTTAAGGAGTTAGTATGTTTACAGGCATTGTTGAAGAGGTGGGAAAGGTTGTATCTGTAAAGGCAAAGGGAGACGGAAAGGTTTTTTCCATTAAAGCAAAAAGGGTTTTTGAGGATTTGAAGGTTGAAGACAGTATTGCAGTTGACGGGGTTTGCCAGACTGTTTTTGAGATAAAGGGAGATGTTTTTGATGTTTTTGCAATGAGTGAAACATTGAAAAAAACAACATTGAGGGATTTAAAGACAGGGGATATTGTAAACCTTGAAAGGGCTTTAACCCTTTCAACAAGGCTTGGAGGCCACCTTGTTCAGGGGCATATTGACGGAGTGGGTATTGTTGAAGGGTTAAAGAGGCAGTCAAACACCTACCTTCTGGATATTAGAATTCCCCCGGAATTTGAGAAGTTTGTTGTTTTGCACGGCTCAATAGCGGTAAACGGGGTATCTTTAACAGTGGCAAGGAAAAGAGGAAGTTTGATCACGGTATCCCTTATCCCCTATACCCTTGAAAACACTTCGCTAAAAATTTTGAGAAGGGGAAGCAGGTTAAACATTGAGACTGACATTGTGGGCAAGTATCTTTATCAGTTTTTTAAAAAAGAGGCAAGTTTCAGGAAGTTTAGTGAATAATCGTTCACTTTTGATATAATTAAATTGATTAAATTTACGGAGTGTTGGTTATGAGAATTTCCATAGACGAGGCAATTGAAAGATTTAAGAGAGGGGAGTTTTTAATAGTTGTTGACGATGAGGACAGGGAGAATGAGGGGGATTTTATAATTGCCTCTGAAAAGATAACACCTGAAGCAATAAACTTTATGACAAAAGAGGGAAGAGGGCTTATCTGCGTTGCAATAACCGAAGAGATAGCAAAGAGGCTTGATTTAAAGCCAATGGCTCAAAAAAACACAGCAAGGCATTCAACTGCCTTTACTGAAAGCGTTGACGCATTAAAAGGGACAACAACAGGTATTTCGGCGCACGACAGGGCAATTACGGTTAAGGTTTTGATTGATGAAAACTCAAAGCCGGAAGACCTTGCAAGGCCGGGGCATATTTTTCCTTTGATTGCAAAAAAAGGCGGTGTTTTAAAGAGGGCAGGGCACACAGAAGCATCTGTTGACCTTGCAAGGCTTGCAGGGTTGAAGCCAAGCGGGGTGCTTGTTGAGATTATGAACGATGACGGCACAATGGCAAGAATGCCTGAGCTTGAAAAAATCTCCGATAAATTCAATATTCCTATAATTACAATTGCAGATTTGATTGAGTATAGAAGAAGGTTTGAAAAACTTGTAAAAAGGGTTGCGGAGGTTGATTTTCCAAACAGATACGGCCATTTCAAACTAATCTATTACGATTGTGAGATAGACCCCAAGGATTACCTTGCAATTGTTAAGGAGTTTGACCCTGAAAAGCCTGTCCTTGTTCGAATGCACTCTGAGTGCAAAACCGGGGATGCCCTTGGCTCTCTCCGCTGCGATTGCGGAGACCAATTGGCCGAGTCATTGAGAATGATTGAGAAAGAGGGGGGAGTTGTTGTTTACCTTCCCCACGAAGGCAGGGGAATTGGTTTAAGGAATAAAATACTTGCATACAAATTGCAGGACGAGGGGCACGACACGGTTGAAGCAAATTGTAAACTTGGTTTTAAGCCTGATTTAAGGGATTACGGCATTGGCGCTCAGATATTGAAAGACCTTGGAATTAAAAAGATAAGGCTTTTGACAAACAACCCAACAAAGGTTATTGCTCTGAAGGGATATGACCTTGAAATTGTTGAAAGGGTGCCAATTGAGATAAAGCCCAACCCTGCAAATTACCATTATTTGAAGACAAAAAAGGAAAAGATGGGGCATAAACTGTCAATTGATTGATTTTCGGAGGTTAATCTATGAAGGTAAATGAAGGAAAATTGAATGCAAAGGGGAAAAGGTTTGCAATAGTTGTTGCAAGGTTTAACGATTTTATCTCAACAAGGCTTCTTGACGGGGCTCTTGATTGTTTAAAAAGGCATCATTGCGATGAGAATGACATAGAGATAACATGGGTTCCAGGGAGTTTTGAAATACCCCTTACAGCCAAACTCCTTGCAAAGAAAGGGGATTTTGACGCAATTATATGCCTTGGAGCAGTTATAAGAGGGGAAACCCCTCACTTTGACTATGTTTCGGCAGAGGTTTCAAAGGGTATTGCAAATGTCGGACTGCAGACTGAAAAGCCGATTATATTCGGTATAATCACGGCAGACACCGTTGAGCAGGCAATAGACAGGGCAGGGACAAAGGCTGGAAACAAGGGCTGGTCTGCCGCTTTAACGGCAATTGAAATGGCTGACCTTGTTTCAAAACTGTAAAAGGTTAAGAGGTATTCTTGAAAAAGGCCTTTGCTTTAATTTTTCTATTTTTTTTCAACACAGTATTTTCAAAGGGCGTTGTTTCCCTTCTTCCTTCAATAACCGAGATCATTATTGAATATGGAAAGGGCAAAAGCCTTGTTGCAGTCTCCGATTACTCGGTTTTGCCGGAAGGCTTTAATGTTGAAAGGATAGGTTCTCTTTACAATCTGAATGTTGAAGAATTGATTAAACTCAATCCGGATATTATTTTTGCAGAGGTTTCGTATAAACGCACACTCTCAAGCATCTCTGTTTTAAAGGGCAGGGTTGTCTATCTTTCGTTTTTAAATTTGAAAGATGTTTACAAAAGTTATAGAGTAATAGGCGAAAAACTTGGAATTGAAAAAGACCGGGTTGAAAAAAAGATTGAGAAGTTGAAAGCCTCAATAAACAGACTTAAAACTTTGAATAAGTGCAGGGGAAAGAGGGTTTTAATTATTTTAAACTCTCAAAGCGACAGGTTTTATGCCTGCGGGAACAATTACTTTTCTGAGGTTTTTGAAAAAATAGGGTTTAAAAATGCTTTAAAAACAGATATTCCCTATCCGGATATATCGTATGAATCATTTTACAAACTCAAACCTGACGTTATAATTATCCTTTCTGCAAAAAAACCGCTTCAGCCTCTTTGCAAAAGAAATCCCTTTAAAATGCTTGAAAACTGTCGGGAAAAAACGGTTTATTACATTTACGGGGATAAGGTTTTGCATGCAGGAAGCGGGTTAAACGATATGCTTTCACAGGTTGAGGATAAACTGAACCTATGCTTCAAGTAAAAGATTTAACTTATAGAAAAATTTTGAAAAATATTTCATTTTCACTTAAAAAAAACTCCTGTGTCTCAATTGTAGGCAAAAATGGGAGCGGGAAATCAACCCTGTTAAAGTGCATTGCCGGGATTATTAAAGACTTTGAGGGAAGCGTAAAGATTGAGGGAATAGACCTCAATAGTCTGTCCTCAAAGGAGATTGCCTCAGTTGTTTCCTATGTTCCTCAATTGATTGAGAAGAGGATTGAATTAAAAGTAAAGGAGTTTCTTGAACTCTCCCTTTACCCCTATTCCATAAAATTTACAGATGAAGAAAAGAAAACAAAGGTTTTTGAAGTGGCGGAAAAAATGGAGATTGAAAACCTCCTTGATAGAAGGGTTTGCAATTTAAGCGGGGGAGAGGTTCAAAAGGTGCTTATTTCAGGTGCAGTTTTACAGGGTGCAGACATTTTGCTCCTTGACGAGCCCACAAGCCATCTTGACATTTACAGGAAAAAAGAGATTATGAATTTTATATCCGGTTTAAGGAATATGGGCAAAACAATAATCTTTGTAAGCCATAACCTTGATGAGGTGAGGGATATTTCGGACAGGGTGCTTGTTTTGAAAGATGGTGAGATTGTAAAAGAGATAGAAAAAGGGGGTATTGAAATAATTTTTGAAACTCAATTTCTGGAATTTGTTTATGCGTAATGTTTTTTATAAACCTGTTTTAACAACCGCTGTTATAATTCTTTTTGTTTTCATAATCCTTTATTTTCCTGAAAAACTTACTTTCCCCCTGAGCGAAACGGATAAATTTATTTTGAAAACCATAAGGATCCCCCTTTTCGCAATAGCATTCTTTATAGGAGGCTCTCTTTCAATTTCAGGTCTTGTCTTTCAAACAGTTTTTGACAATCCCCTTGCCACTCCCTACACTCTGGGAATTGCAAGCGGAGCAAGTCTTGGGGTTGTGATTTACACCGTCTTTGTTTCAAAACACCTCACCTTGCCACTCTTTCTTTTCAGCCTTTCGGGGGGTCTTTTATCCCTGTTTATAATATTTTTCCTTGCTAAGGCTATTAAATTTTATTCTTCCAACACAATTTTGCTTTCTGGCGTTGCTTTAAACTTCTTT
>Ga0256833_1000391_pt1 | contig 34953 bp, 34 predicted proteins | sample 356284metaG_FD_190535 | JGI IMG/M metagenome (GOLD analysis project Ga0256833, IMG submission 190535) | Hydrothermal vent microbial communities from Mid Atlantic Ridge, Atlantic Ocean - 356-284 | ecosystem: Environmental > Aquatic > Marine > Hydrothermal vents | place: Atlantic Ocean: Mid... | reverse complement strand
TTAATTTCACACGAGAAGATCAACTAAAACAACGAGTTTTTATGTTAATGCTTGGTTATGAGGATGCTAATGATGTGTTTCACTTAAAAAATGACCCCATTTTTAAAGATGTTTTACAAGGAGATTTAGCTTCACAACCAACTATATCTAGATTTGAAAACAGTTTAGATAAACATTCCATTTTTAATATTCTCAACGCTTGGGTAGATAATTATGTGTCCAGTTTAAAAGGCAGAAAAGAAATAACAATTGATGTAGATGCAACAGATGATCCCACACACGGCAATCAACAACTTTCTTTATTTAACGGTTATTACGGACAATTCATGTATAATGAGTTGTTTTTTCATGATGGTGATACAGGTCAAATAATACTTCCTGTTTTACGACCAGGTAACAGTCATTCAAATAAATGGTACGTTTCCATATTAAAGCGCATTATACTAAAAATAAGAGAAAAATTTCCTGAAATGAAAATTACAATCCGAACCGATAGTGGTTTTAGTGGAGCTGGATTTTACAAATTGGTAGATGACTATAATTTGCTGTATGTTACAGGAATATCAAGTAATAATGTATTAAAAAAACAAACGGAACAGGCTGAAAAGGAGGTGCGAGAAAACTATTTAAGTAAAAATGAAAAACACCAAAAATTTATAAACTATACTTATCAAGCTAAAAGTTGGCATAAAGAACAACAATGCTACGCAAAAGTAGAAAGCACGGGTAAAGGAATGAATATCAGACATTTTTCAAGTAATATAAAAGAAAAAACAGCCAAAGAAATATATTTTGATTTCTATGTAAAAAGAGGAGATGCTAGTGAAAACAGAATAAAGGAGGTAAAAAATATGTGCTTTTCAGATAGACTTTCAAATCACGGATATTGGGCAAATTTTTTTCGTTTGTTTATTAGTAGCCTTGCGTACGAAATGTTTTTGTTGATAAAGAAAAAGATAAAGAAAACAAGCATTGAAGTAGCAAAAAAGTGGCAAATTAGCTCTATAAGAACCTATTTACTAAAAGTAGGAGCCACTATAAAAATAACCAAAAGGAGAATCTATTATAAACTATCTAAAGCATTTGTTTACAAGGATTTATTTAGGCAGATAATTACACAATAAAGCTTGTTATTTTGATAAAAGATAACAAGCTCGGGATAGGTATGCCTTGTTCTCAAAAAATAGCGTTTTAATCTAAAAAACAGTCTTATTTATTAAAAAATACTTCAAAAACAGCTTGTAAATTATCAATAAATTGATGTAAAATAGTTAAAATTCATCAAATAGTAAATTTTTGTAGTTTTTAACTCAAAAATTAAATTGTATGAATAATGCAGGTTAAGGAATTTAATGAAATAAATTTCTGAAATTAGGATGCTACTGTCATATAGAGATTCTTCACTGCATTCAGAATGACATTCATATTTGCTAAACGTTTAAGTTATTCAAGAACGTTCTGTCATCCCGACGATAGGAGGAATCTCTTTATTTAGCATTATGATTTCTTTCTCATAATTGTTTTTCCATTAAACTCATCGTATAAATAACTTAGTAAAGTTTGGAATGTTTAATAATTTTACTTTTTGAGGAAACCCTAAATAAGAAACATTTGTAAATAGATATAAAAAAATTGAAACCATACGAAGTGAAAAATAAACTATCTATAATCATGCTAGTGGGCTAACAATAAATCGACATAATCTATTAATTTCTAAAATTTTATATTGTTGAGCAGAAAAAGTGTTAAGGTCAGGTTGTTTTACTAATAATTGTATAATATAACTACTAATTTAAAAAAAACGAATATCGGTTAATTGCTTACGCTTATGTATCAATCTCTTACGGAAATACATTTCGTTGAGTTTATACGCTCATTAAACCGCAACTTTGCTGTATAATAATAAAAAAATAATTATGAAAGCAAAACTCCTTTTATTATTTATACTGATTGCAACAATCGGTTATGCACAGCAGACCTATGTGCCAGATGATAATTTTGAAAATTATTTAGAAACTCATGATACTAATGGAAATACTGTCGCAGTTGGAGATGCAACAAGTATGGGAAATGGAGTTGCTAATATAAGATTATCCATTATATTTTAGAATATGTATTAGATTGGATATAAATTATTTTAGGCTTAATTACGAATATAAGCAAAACAGCTACGAATATAGCTTTGTCCCTTACAAATGTGAATTACTGTTTAAATGTGAATGTATAAAAAGATAGCTTTGTATAAATTAATAATAAAAAACCAAATGAATAGAATTTTAAAAACACTAAGCTTTTCACTGCTAATACTATTTAGTTGTAGCGCACAAAACAGCAAACCATCTGATTTTATTCCAGAACAATATATAGCGTTTGAACAGTTTTTTGGAGACCTAAATAATGATGGACTGAAAGATTGTGTTATGATAATCAAAAAAACTGATACAGCAAATATTGTTATGAATCGTTTTGACAAAAAAGTTGACAGAAATAGACGCGGAATTATTATCTTATTTAAAAAAAATAAAGGCTATCAACTTGCCGACAAAAACTACAATTGCTTTTCATCAGAAAATGAAGACGGTGGCGTTTATTACCCACCTGAATTATGGATTGAGATTAAAAATAATAAATTGTATGTTAGATATTTGCACGGAAGATATGGCTATTGGACATACACCTTCCGATTTCAAAACTCAAATTTTGAATTAATTGGATTTGACTCAAGTAGTAATCATGGACCAATAACAGATAATAAAATAAGTATTAACTTCTTAACAAAGAAGAAATTAATAAGTGAGAATATCAACGAAAATACAGAAGAAAGTGGAGATGAAATATTTAAGGATACTTGGAGTAATATTGAAATAGAAAACCTGATAAAACTCTCTGAAATAAAAGACTTTGATGAATTAGATATGTATAACTATTAAAAAATAACATCATGAAAAAAATAACAGCATTAGTATTTATCCTAGTAAATTTTTGTTCCTGTGCCCAAGAAGGCACTACTTACTATAATGAAGAGTGGAAAATCACTACAAAAGATAAAGCGGCATATTACCGCCCATCTCCCCAGAAAGAAAATGAACTTTGGCTTATAAAAGACTATTATATAACGGGAGAATTACAATTTAAAGGTCATAGTAAAGCAAAAGACAAAGAACTCTGGGAAGGCGATATTACGTGGTATTTTCCTAATGGAAGAATTGAAGAGAAATACCGTTACAAAAACGGGAAATTAATAGGCGTCTATAAACCAAAAGTTGCTGAAGGTGTAAAAGATGGAGCAAAAGAAGCAGCAAAAGACGGAACAATAGCAGAATCAGAGAAAGGCTATCTTGAAAAAGAACTACAGTACTATCACAAAACGGGCGATGTTTATTATGCACAACCCAATCCTAATAATGTTAAAGATGCCGCAAGAGCCGCAGTAAGCGAAGTAAAATCTGCAAAAGATGCGGTAAAAACCGCCGTAGATATTGATAAATTTTACTATGAAGGAACTCAAAAAATAGCCGAATTAAATACAAGATATTACGGCTATGAAGACAAAACGGCAACTAGTGTTTATTATGATAAAAACGGAAAAATCATTGGAAAATTAAAATATGATGATCATAATTACCCTTTTGAAGGAGTTGAAATAATTTTTTACCAAGCAGATGATGATTCGCAGCAATATAGTGCCATAAAAACAATTACAACGTATCAAAAAGGTAAAAAAACAGCCCTAAAAGAATATAACATGCAAGGCAAGGAAATTGCTGCTGGTGTTTTGCAAAACGAATCACCTTATAAAGGCACTTTTGCACGTAGAAGATGCAATTTTTATACTATCAGTACTTATAGTAAAGCAAAGTTAATAAAAACCAAGACCTATAATGCAGTTACGAATAAATTACTTGCAAAAGCCAGTTATAAAAATGGAAGTATTTACAAGGGAACAAGCTATGATTGTGATGGTTTTTATACCTACAAAAATGGTAAAAGAAACGGTACTTATAAGATATTTAGAGATGGTGATACAGTACAAGAAGAAGGTAATTATAGCAATGGAATACAAACAACAGTTTGGTATTTTGTAGAAAACGATGATAACGAAGTAATTAACTATAATCGTGTAAAATACACTATTGACAAAGGTTATCTATCTCAGGTAACTTTGTACAAAGGCAAGCAACTGGTCAAATCATTTCCATTAGAATCAGCAAGTAAAAAACAGCTTACTTATGATGAAATTGACTTCGCGAGTATGCAAATGAAAGATTATAATTTTGATGGAAAAATAGACTTTTCTATTAGAAATAATTATCACAATAGTTATGAATATCAAGAGGACGAAACAAACCAAACATTATATTATCTCTTTGATGAAAGCACCAATACCTATAAATATTGGGAAAATATAAATAAAATATTAACTACTGTTACTGCTAACGTAATTGACTTTGATAGTGATTCTAAAACGATTTCTTTAAATCAAAGACAATGGTATGACGAAGATGAAGCCTATTTTGAGTATTTTACAGCAGCAAAATACAAACTAACAAAAAACGACCAACTAATCAAACAGACTGTGATAGTAACAGAATCAATCACAATAGATGATAAAGAAAAAACAGTAACAACACAGCTATATCCAGCTCAAATTGATAAATACCCACTACTAGATAGTAATTTGCCCAAAATAGCCTTTGCCCAAGATGGCGAGAAATATGATTTAGACAAAGAATATCTAGAGATTGCATTAAATAGAACTACATTTAGTTTACAGTTTCCAATGATGGAAGCCGATGAATTTGTCCCCAAAGAAAAACAAGCCTTAAAAAGATACTATACTGCAAAAATAATGGCAAGTACTGATAAAGATCTGCTAAATTTAGTACATATAAATAGCATTATAGAGGAAACACCTTTTTCAAATAATGGAAACGGTCTTGCTTGTGAGTATGACGAACTTTGTTTAGACAATGAAGGGTTTAATAACTTAGTTTACAGAAACGCAACAGATTATGACAATAGATTAACCGAACTAAATCAATTGAATAGTAAAGTGTCTGTGTTTGAATTTAAAATAAATAAACTATTTTTTGAACCAGGAAAATCCTTGAATCTTAATCTTGCAACGCCTAATAAGTTATATCACAAACCAATTTATGTACTCATTTTTATTGATAAAAATTTAGATAACAGGATAGAAAAAGACGAATTGTATAAAGTAAAATTGACTTTTAAAAAATAAAGCAAATGAAACCTGTTTTAAAAATAATAAGTTATGCCATAATAGCACTTTATTCATTGGGTTTAAAAGCTCAAAATAAAAAGGCAAATAAACCTTATGTACATCCTCACAAGATACATAAACATAAGACTTTTTATAAGAATGGTAAAGTAAGTGCTATTGGTAAATCAATAGGATGCGGAAGTAGAATAGGTAATTGGAAGTATTATTACAGAAACGGGCAATTATATACCAATATAAATTACGGTGAGTGTGAGCATATCATAGGAGATTACGCTATCTATGACAAGCAAGGAAAGCTGTTGTTTAAAAATAATTATGATAGTAAGGAGCTAAGGCAATATAAAAATTTTTCAAAAAATGGAAAATTGATAGCAGAAGGATATTACAAGAATCATGAAAGAGTCGGTGTTTGGTATTGGTATTTTGAAAATGGAAATAAAAAATCAGTAGAAACATATACGGATAATCATTATCATATTAAAAGCGAAAGCTATTTTGAAGACGGAAGACTAAAATCACTTATAAACTATAATCTAAAAGGAGAGCTGGAAGGAGCATTTCTAGATTATGATTACAATGGCGTTTCACACCAAAAAGGGAACTACAAAGCAGGTAAAAAAGAAGGGAAATGGATATTTTATTATGATAAATCCTATTGGAATGTTCCTTATGCTAAAGCACTAAATAAATCTAAAGCCAATTGGAATGAAGACAATTGGTCTGAAGTCTATTTTGTTGATGGCGTAGCCGAAGGGGTAAAAAAGTATTATCAAAATAATAAATTGCAAAGACAAGAAAATTACCTACACGCTAAAAAAGAAGGGAAATTTATTGAAATAAATTATACAGAACAAGGTACGCCATATATTAGTGAGTCGGGTTATTATAGCAACGATCTAGAGACGGGAACTTGGAAATATTATCAAAATGATGAAGAACGAATATGGCTAAGCAAAGTAGAAAATTATAAATTAGGAAAATTAGACGGCTTGTACATTTCTTATTATAAGAATGGTATTATAGATACGAAAGGACAATATAGTGATGGGGAAAAGAAAGGACAATGGAGAAGTTATCATAATAGTGGAGCTCTTTATGATATAGGCAACTACAAAGCAGGTTTCCAAGAAGGAGAATGGCGGTATTATGGCGGTTCATCTAATTTATTAGTGATGATTTTGAACTTGTTTATCGATACCAGCAAAAATGATGATACAGAAAACCCAGATGAGTTGAGCGAAAAAGGGACATACAAAAAGGGAGAGAAAGTAGGTGCTTGGAAATATTATAAAGATGGAAAATTAATAAAAACAGCAAATTTTGATTAAACAGCAATTCATATTTTTTTGCGAATAATATCAAAACACTTGCAAATATACAATGATTTCAAGTAAATATAAAATAAAAAATCATTAACGAAAAGCAAAACAGTATCTTTGTTTAAATAAAAACAGACCAAATGAAAAACAAAATTACACTCTTATTTTTTTTAACTTTATCAATATATGCTAATGCACAAAAGAAAATAGATCACGATAAAAATAAGAAAAAAGCATCCTCAATTGAAGAACCTTTCTACGAAGCAAAAAAAGATGCAAATAGTCTAGTTCAACAAAGTTCTACAAATTTAAACGACCCAAAAAATATTGAAACCACAGGAAACTATAAAAACGGTAAGCCCTACTCTGGTGTTTTTACCAAACCTATTGGTCAAGGTAAATTTCAAATAACTACCTATAAAAAAGGAAAGAAAAATGGGCTTGAAGCGGTCTTTGCATTTGAAAATGGAAAGAAAAAATATTACTATAAATCACAATACGATAAAAGCGAAAAAAAAGTAGAGTATCCCTTGTATTATGTAGATAGTACGCTGGTAGGATTCTACAAAAAAGGGAAACCTTATGCAGGAACTTTTATAAGACATATTGATGAAGATAAAATTCAGATGAGCACTTATGAAAAAGGAAATAAAAATGGTCTTGAAGCAGTGTTTTCAATTAAAAACCTTAATAAAGATTCTAAGAATAAAGATACATATTCTTTAAATGATGTTGATAGTACAGTTTCAGGATTCTATAAAAATGGGAAACCTTATGATGGTGTATTTCTTTCTTTTGATGAGAATACAAAACTAAAAATTCATAAGACCTATAAAGAGGGCGTGCAAGAGGGCATCGAAAGCTATTATTTTAATAATATAACAAAAGAATTAGCCTATAAAAAAGGTAAAATATTTTCAGGAGAACAAATAGAAATAGTTGATAATAACATATTTATCCATACTTTTAAAAATGGTAAAAAGATGAGTTCAACAATAAAAAAAATAAACTCCTCAAAACCACCTTATAATATTGTTTATAATAAAAAAGGCTTTGAGGTTACATTAAATGCACAGTCAAAAATACAAGCTATTGTAGTATATGATACAGAATTGCATCAGACAGGAAAAATATCTTATAAAGATATCAAGACAAAGAAAAACTTAGGGAATATTCTTTTTAATAAGTCTGAATTAACAGCAGGGAAAGTTGAAGTAGCTGAAGACAAATCAAATATTAAAATATATGTACAAGGAAAGGCTCTTAAAGGGTTATTAAATGAAGAAAAAAGAAATTTATACTACACCTTTTCCAGAACATCAAAACTTGCAAGACCAATATCATACAAAGAAGCAAGCCATATTATGATGCTGATGATTTTTCAATATCCACTAGTTATTAAGACATATTCTGTTAAAACAAACGAATTGATCAGTACAGCAACAAAGTATGGTGAAAAAAATTATGAAGGTTGTTTTGCAGTTGATGTCTCAATGAATAATAAACCTGAATATCGTGTGATTTGTACTAAAGAGAAAATATCAAAAAAGAAAATATGTAAAACGATAGAAGAAGTAAAGTCATTTATTAAGAAACAATAGTTATAAATTCAAAATGTTTCTTCATATATTTGAAAATATAAATTAGATATGAAATTTTCACTCACATTATACCTATTCATCGGATTTCGTTTTATTGGATTCAGCCAAGAAATGAACTACGATTCGCTTATAAATTCAAGATCCTATAACCAAATAATAGAACAAATAAGTAACAAAGAGAAGCAAAAAACCCTTTCTTTAGATGAAATATATAGGATTGCAAAGGCTTATGGACATACAGAAAATTATTCTAATGGCTTATTTTATGGCAAGAAAATGGAAAAAATGAGCTTGCAAAAAAAAGATACTGTACACTTGTTGCAAGCCTATAATTTAATCGCAGAAAACCTTATTGATCTAGATAAAATAGAAGAAGGTATTAAGTTTTGTGACAAGGTAGCTCCAGTATTTAGAAAACAAGACTCTATTTCTTTTCAAAAATTTTGTTTTAAATGGGGCTTGTTTCATAAGATACAAGGAAACAACAAAAAAGCATTACAAATATATGACAATATAACCTTAGAAAAATATAGGAAGCTTGACTTGTTTACAAATAATTACGCTACAATACTTGAAAATTTAGGCAGATTTAATGATGCTTTAAAATTTTATAAAAAAGGGCTTCAATGGAATAAGGATATGGGAGACGATTTAGTATTGCCATATACTAATATTGCGTTAATTCTTTATAAACTCAATAAAGAAAAAGAAGCTAAAGTATATTTAGATTCTGCCGAAAGTGCCATTACAAAAAAAACGCCTTTACGAAGTCAAAAATTTATTTATAATAACCTTTATAAATATTATTCTAGGGAGGGAGATATCTTTAATGCCGAAATTGCTTTAGACTATATCAATAGTATAAATGAAGACATTTTTAACAAACGACTAAATGAAAAAATACAAGTTTTAGAAAATGCACATCAAACAGAACAAAAACTGAATACACAATTAGAAAAATCTCAAAAAAGACAATTTTTAGTTGCAATTTTTGCTTTATTAATTATTTTTAGTTTGATATTTTTTCTTTTTACTTTAAAATTAAAAAATGTAAAAACAGCACATGAAAAAATAGTCATTGAGCAAAAGTTATTGCGTTCACAAATGACACCACATTTTATTTTCAATTCGCTTTCAGTATTGCAAGGAATGATTTTAAATAACGAAAAACAAAAGGCTACAAGTTATTTGGCAAAATTTTCAAGATTATTACGACTGGTATTGGAGAATTCCAGGGAAAAGTTAGTGCCAATACATGAAGAAATTGAAGCTGTAAAAAATTATGTAGATTTACAAAATATGAGAAATGATGGTCATATTGTATTAGAAATAAATTACGACAATTTTTTAGAAAATCATTTAGTTGAAGTACCCCCAATGATTATACAACCTTTTGTTGAGAATGCCATTCTTCATGGGTTTAATAATAGCATAAAAAATCCTCAAATAAGTATTGATTTGAGTTATAAAAACAAAAAATTATTCTGCGTTATTAAAGATAATGGAATAGGCATAAATTCAGTAAAAAAAGAAGAAAAAACAACTAAGGATTCTCTTTCTACCAAAATTACGATTGAAAGATTACATATTTTATCAAAAGAATTGAAAGTAGAAACGGGATTAACAATCAAGGACAGAAGCGAGTATAAGGAAAAAGGCACAATAATAATTTTAATAATACCCTATAAAATAGAAGACAATGATTAGAGCACTTATAGTAGAAGACGAAATATATATCAGAAAAGGACTTATTTCTATGTTAGAAACTCTTGATTTTGAAATAGACATTCTTGGCGAATGCGAATCAGTAAAGGATGCCACTATTGTAACAAATTCTTGCAATCCGGATTTGGTGTTTCTGGATATAAACCTTACCGATGGCAACGCATTTGAATATTTAGAAAACACAAAAAACTTAAATTTTAAGGTTATTTTCATTACTGCTTATGAGCAATATGCCTTGCAAGCTTTAAAAAATGGTGCTGTAGATTACATTTTAAAACCGGTTGATATAAGCGAATTACAAATAGCAATAGAAAAAGTGATCATTGAGAAGAGTAATAGCAAGAATAACTTTAAAGTAGTAAAGGAACAACTTATTGACAATAAAAAAGAACGCTTGATTCTTAAACTACAAGAAGGTTATCAAATAATTGATTTTTCAGAGTTAGTCAATCTAAAATCAGATAAAGGATATACGACTTTCTTTTTGCAAAGTGGCAAAAAATTTATGGCTTCTAAATCTATTAAAGAATATGAAGGGCAGTTGCCTATTAGCAATTTTATACGGGTGCATCAATCACATATTATCAATATAAAATTTGTTGACAAATATGATAAAACAGGCTATGCTTATTTGAAAACAGGTGAAATAATTCCGGTTTCTTCAAGAAAAAAAGAATTATTTTTATCTAAACTGATGAATAGTTAGTATCTGTCCATAAAATCAATTAAATTAAAAAATAAGATTTTTTAGATTATTTTGGCTAAAATTTCAAAGAATCAAGAGAGTTTGTAATAACTATTGAATACGCACTCACTTAAAAACAGCACTAAATATTATACATATTATGATAAGAAACATTATTATTTTTTTAACTCTTTATTCTCTTTTGAGTTGTCAACAAAATGGAAACAAAGCAGCGAATCTTAAAAACAAAATTCAAACTTTTTCAATTGATACCATTAAACAGAACATTGACAATACGAATAATATTATTTTAGAAAAAACAAATACTAAAGTAAGTTTAGATACTTTAATTCCAATTAAAATCTTAAAAGAACAAAGTAAAAATGTTTACAAAAAATATGGATTAGAGTTTACTGGCAATTGTTATGCTTGTGATTTAGCCAAATTTAGAATTGAAAACAAAAAAATTATTATTTACAATGTTTGTGACGCAAATGAATATTTAAGCTTTAATATTTTAGAATTAAAAAATACAGCAAAAAGGATTGAAATCAAAACCGAGAAATATAATTTTACTTTTTTAAGAGTAGAATATGAACCCATTTTTAAATTGAAAATCACCAATTATAACATAATTAATAAAGATTTAAGAATCAGTAAATTTTATACCTTTAAAGAAAATTTAAAGCTGTTTGAATCTCACGATTGTGGTGATTTTGATGGCTAAAAAAAAGAAGTACACAATAGTAAGACTGTAGGTTATTAGTGTTGAATATGCTTCAATTCCTTTACAAATATTTGTTAATACCTTTTGCATAGATTTGTATTAACCCGAATTATTCATAGGTTTTCGTTATGAAAAGTCAAAATACCAATAGAATTGGGAAGCGCAGAAGTTTTTTAGAGAAGGAATTGTAGCTCAATTTTAGCCTGTCCTGAACTTGCTTCGGGAAGCTAAATAAATTTTGAGCATTTCCAATTATAGAAGGTAGTTTGGCTTTGTAATAGAAAATTTGTGAATAATTTGGGTTAACTACAATAAAAAAAAATGAGACTGCTACTAATTTTATCAATTTTATTGTCATTTTCCGCTTGTTCTAATAAATCAAATGAGGAAAACGATAGTATAAAGAAACCTCAAAATAAAATTACTACTTCATATGCATTAGATGGTAATAAAATAACAGTTAGTATAAAAAAGGATTCGCTAATTATTGAAAAAAATGAATATTTGTTAGCTAATAAAATGCTATTAGATACAACTACGAATGTTATAACAAAATATGAATACGAAAGCCCGGGAGCCTTAGGAGGAAAATGGACTGCGTACTACTCAAATGGAAATATAAAAACAAAAGGGCAGTCAGCAAATCAATTTGGTTGTTGGATGAATGTAGGAGATTTTGAATATTATGATTCTGATGGAACTTTATTAAGAACCCTTACTTATGATAATTGGTTAGAAAACGCAGACGATGCTTGCCATTTAACAATAGTCAATATGCGGTTAATAATGTATTATAAAAATGGGAACATCAAAGCCGAAAAGCACTATCAAAGTGCTTATGATGATTTTACATTCTCAGATTTCTATAACAATCCTGAATTGGAAGAAGATTTTAAATCTGGAAATTGGAAATTTTATAATATAAACGGAAAAATAATTAAAGTAGAAAAACATAAAATTCGATGGAAAAAAAACTAATCTGTATATTTTTGTTTCAAATATACATTACTTCCCTACGAATAAACCGAATTCCTACACGAATATTTATTACTAGTTTTTGCTAGGTGTATTTGTGCTTACATTTGTGTTAACAATAATGAAATAGCTATGGAAACTTGCAAAAGATCACTCAAAATGAAACAAATACAATTCGTTACTATACTATTATTTTTTATATCAAATTTTGGTTTTTCACAAACTCAAAAGAAAATGATAAATGGAGTAGTATTTAAAATAGTTACTATTTCAAATGATGCAGAACAAACTGAAACTGTTGTAATATACAGAAATGATAAAAAATTACTAACACATATACTATCACGGTTCAATGGCGATTGTAGTAGTGAAAATATTTATAATAATAAAATATGATTATGATAAAAAAAAATACAGTATTCATTTTGCTATTCGCTGTGCTATTAAATAGTTGCGATACAGCTGGACAATCTAAAAAGAGAAAATTAAAAATTAGTGGAACACCGCTAATAACTCAAAAACTAAAAATATTCGGTGCAAAAGTAAAGAACCTTCAAATGGACACATTAGCTCCTCCCGCTTCTCATAGAAGGCGAAGAAAACAACTTTTTTATAAAGACAAAAATCATGTTTATGATAAAAACATGCATGTCATTGATGGAGTAGATCCAAGTTCTTTTAAAATAATATCAGTTAATATTTTTAAGGATAAAGACCATGTTTTTCACGAGAAATATCCTTTTAATTTTATACAAAATAAAGAAATTGATGCAAAATCATTTGTCTATTTTGGGGAGAAAGATGGTTATGAGATAATGAAGGACAAAAACCATGTTTATCTCTTTTATAACGAAAAATTTCAAGTTATAAAGAATGCTGATTCCAAAAGTTTTAAGAAAATTTACAAAAATGTATATGCAGATGTAGCACATATTTACGGTTATCAAGGTTGGGCGAAAGCTACATTTAAAGAAAATGCTACAAAAAAAGAATTTAGCGAATATGATATGGAAGATATGCTAGCCGTAGAAGGTGGAAATCTATATGCTATTGACATTAATCCTAAGAAAATGAGACCTCTTAAATATGGTGTTTTTACAGATGAAAATGAAGTGTTTTCACTAAAATGGTCAAATGTTTTTGAAAATGCCGATCCCAAAACCTTTAAAATCTTAAATGAAGCGTACGCTACAGACAAAAACCATGTGTATAAATATGCCGATATATTACCAGAATTTGATGTAAAGAGCTTTAAGGTGCTATCTTTTACACCTTGGGGAACTATAAGTATAGATAAAAACGGTTTATATTATGATAAAATAAAAATTAAAGACATAAATGTAGCTAAATTAAAAGTACTCTCCAATGACTACTTCAAAGATGATAAAAATGTTTATTATAAATCATTTAAAATAGCTAATGCTGATGCTAAAACATTTCATCTTTTAAAAGATGAAAATGAAAATCCGGCTATTGCAGTAGATGCTAATTATGTATATTGGCAAATGCTAGTAGTAGAAGAAGTAGCTCCGGAAAACATCATACAAGTACTCGGAAAAAATGAGTGGTTGGATAATGAGCATTGGAATGCTATAATAGCAGGAGAAACGGGAGGATATGAGCTATTACAATGTAAACGTATAGAAGCCGACAACTTACCTGCAGCAGCATATTACGTGTTAAATGGAAAAGTTTATTATAATGAAGGTGGCGGATATTGTGAAGGAAAAGAAATAAAAAATGTAGATTCAAAAACTTTTTCGGTAGTCAATGAAAATTATTCAAAAGATAAGAATTATGTTTACTATGAAGGAAAACCAATGCGCAGTTCTGACGGCACAAAACTAGATTCAAAGACTTTTGATTTATTTGGAATAAATCACGGAAAAGATGCAAAGCATTATTTTAGAAATGGGGATGTTTTTGGTGAAAACAGATCATATCGCTCTAAGAAAATCGATTTTAAAACCTTTACAAGTATTGGATATGGATGGGGTTTTTATAAAGATAAAAATCATGTCTATGATGATGACCTCAAAATTTTAAATGAAGTTGATGCAAAAACAGTTATTCCTGTTGAAAAATATTAAAAAAATAGACACTTTTGGTATTAGAAAATCAATTGGCTTGGTATAGAATAACTTTTGGCAAACTTTTTAAAAATATCTCAATAACAGACTATACTTATTAACTAAATATAAATATAATGAATAAAAATATACCTTTTAATAGTGCTTTAGCTTTTGGTATAGCTATTGTCAATACTCTTTTATTATTGTTTTTGCTTATAGCTTTTAAAAAAACAACTGAAAATACGTTTTTTATGCTACTTGAGCTAATACCGTTTGTATTTGCAATTCAAGTAAGCTTTATTAGCTATTTTGAGTACAATATGTCATTAGCAAAATTTTATAGAAATATTGCCATTTTAGGCTTTGTGATTTCAGCTTTAGTGCTTATTGCTAATGTTATGCTTAGTGCTTATGGAGGAGCATTTAAAAATTAAAAGATGATGGGAAAACTACATACATTAATAAAAATATATCTACTGATAACGGTTTTGTTAACCGTGTTAAGTTTATTAAAAATTTATAATTATAAATCTTGGCTGAGAGAAAATTATGCGGTAAGTATTGGTGTGGCAAAAGACCATCCTATACGTATGACAATTGATATTACAACTAGAAACAATAAAAAATATAAAAGCAGTTCTTTATATGAAGATGAATTTTCTCGTTGGGGAAGTTCATTTTCGTCATCAGATGCTATTAAATATTTGATGTTGCCAGATAGTTTGAAGCTAAATTGGGTTTCATTGCGAGAACGAAAAATATATAAAGGGAACTTTAAATTTCCTGCTAAAATTATAGATAGTATTTTTAAATATGAAAAAGATAAGAAAAAGAGCGATTTAGACTCTTATCGTAATACGGTTACTTATTATTTTGATTTCAGTATTGGAATCGCTCCTAAAGGGCATGTCACTATTTGGTTAGTAGGAAAAGACTTTCAAAAAGAAATCGCACAGTTCCAAGCAGAAGAAGTTCCTGTTTTTGAAGATGGTGATTATAGATTTACTAATGATAATATGGATGAATTAATTGAAGCATTCACTAAAAAACCTCAAAATGAGCGATTAGATTCTCTTTTAATAAATAAAATACCGCCAGAACTAGCTAAATGGGACGATAGAATAGCCAAATTTAATTATTACATTATTACAAAGAATTTTCCAAAAGGAATTACAAATTTGACTATCAATTTATTCAATGGTGAAAAATCGATTTATAATATTACCAAAAATAATAAAATAAAGATTACTGGTAATGCTCCTAGTTTTATAAAAAGTAATTATTATGATGAAGATAAGGAAATTAGAATTAGTTTAGAAGATACAATTATAACTCATTTTAAAACACAAAGAAAAGCCCTGCAAAAAAAGGATACTTTGGTGTTATTACTAGCATACAAACAAGAAATGGATAGTGTAAATGCCCTATTAACCACTATAGCAGCAATGAAATGAAATTAAAAAAACATATAACTAAAATAGGATTAGTTAATAACGAACTAGTAATAGAGGAATACTATGACGATGCTGCAAACATATTTATACTTGCAGGGGGAAGTTTTACGAAAAGACAACACTATTTTAAATCAGAATAAATAATAGTTTATGAAAAAAATAATTTTACTAATTATAGCATTTGCAGTACTTTCGCTGACTGCACAAGAAAAGTCAGATCAAAAAACTAGTGATACTATAAAGACTAAAGTTTGGGAATGGCACTACGATAATGGTATTTTAGGAGAAAAAGGGCACTTAAAAGGTAAACTAAAAGTAGGAGAGTGGAAATGGTATTTCAAAAACAAACAACTGAAAGCAAAAGGAAGCTACAAACTTGGAAAACCTATAGGTTTAAGAACTTTTTATTACCCAGATGGCAATTTATATTGCAAAGGACAATATGCTGTTGGAAAAAGAAATGGCAAATGGATCTGGTATTATGAAGATAACAAAATACAAAATACCATTGTTTTTGATAAAGGTATGGTTAAGTCTTATACCGTATTTGATGAAACAGGCACTAGGATTGTAAAAAGCAAAGGTTCTAAAGATGTGACAGTAACTTTTGAAGAATCGTATAGTTATTTGGACGTATTTGAAGTCCATTTAAAAAATCCTAATGGTAATAATGTTTATTTTGATGGTCAATATATTTTATTCGGAAAACGTGTAAAATCAAACCGTGAAGGAGAATGGAAAACATACAAAAATGATGGTTCAATCTATGAAATTGAACACTATAAAAATGATAAATTACACGGAATATATGAAATGTTTTTTAATGGGAAAGTAAGATATAAATGGACTTATAAAAATGATCAAGAAACAGGACGATATTGTTCTTATTATGAAGATAATGGAAAGGAAAAAAACAAAGGTCGTTTAAAAAATGGAAAACAAGTAGGACTTTGGAAATCATATTATAATACGGGGAAGCTAGAGACTAGAAGACATTATAAAAATGGAAAACTTGAAGGAAACTGGAAAGAGTATGATAAAAATGGAAAGTTGAAAGAGATAATTCCATATAAAAATGGGAAAATTAATGGGAACTGGAAAAAGTATGATGAAACTGGAAAGTTGAAAGAGATAACTCCATATAAAAATGGGAAAATTAATGGGAACTGGAAAAAGTATGATGAAAATGGAGTTTTAAAAGAAAATACGTATATCGAAAATGGAAATTTTTCAAAATTACATGAAACATTCTATTATCCAAATGGTCAAATTTATAAAACGGGACACACAAATAATGGGATTAAAAAATATGGAGTTTGGAAGTGGTTTTATGAAGATGGTAAACTCAAAGAAATAAATCACTATAAAGATGGTATGGAAGATGGTGAAAATAAATCATATTATCCAAATGGTAATTTAAAATCTGAAGGACAGAATAAAAAAGGAGAAAGAGTAGGTTGGTTTATTTTTTACAAAGAAGATGGAAAACCTCAATCAGCTAGTGCTTTTAAATATAATTCACCTTATTATTACGGAAAAAAAGAATATTATGATAATGGACAGCTAAAGTCAATTGAGCTGTATTATAGACCAGGAGTTGTTGCTTGGGAATATTATTACCCTAATGGGCAATTAAAAAAACTCGCATACTATAAAGGTATAAATACAGATGATGATAATATCATACAAGAAAAAACAGGTATTTGGAAAATTTTTGCCAAAGACGGAACTCTTTTAGAAGAAATACCCTTTAAAGACGATAAAAGAACAGGGAAACACAGTATATATCATAATGGTAAAATATATAAAACGCAACTATGGGAAAATGGTAAGCTAAAAGAAGTGCTTTCGTGTGTTGACAAAAATGGAAAGGCATTGCCAAAAGGAACATTAAAAGATGGCAATGGCGAGGTGTATGAATATAATGAAGATGATAAACTGATGAACCGTATTTTGATTAAAAACGGAAGATTGGCAGACGGGCATACCTTTATAGGTTTGATATGGAACAATCAAGAAAAACTAAATTCAGCAGCTTGGAACGCCTATGAGCACGCATTGACCACCGAGAAACTAAATTGGGCACTATTGTGGGCAGAACGCTCCGTAGCATTAGACAAAAATTATTATAATATGGATACGTATGCTGCATTATTATTTAAAACAGGCAAGAAACAAAAAGCAATAAAAATAGCCAATGAAGCAATAGCAATAGCAAAAAAGCAAGGGCTAGATTATAAGATAACAAAAGAGCTTATAAAAAATAATACTAAATGAAACGAAAACAAATAGTACATGTCTTATTGACATTGTTTAGTACAGCATTAAATAAAAAATAACCTATGGCAAGTTTTTTTAAAAAAATACCTCGATGGCAGATTACCTTATTTAATTAAATATATACCTTCTAATTTGGATAAATCTCGTATTTATACAGAAATATCAAAAAAATAATAATAATTGGTATTATATTGTATCATTTCATAGACAATTAATTTCTACTGACGAACAGTTGATTAAAAATAAAGACAAAAACCTTGAAGTTTATGATATAGTAAATGATGAACTAATTATTATGGATGAAACAGCATCGGTAGCCTTTTATATTATGGGTGGGTGGTTAATTTTGTTTGGGACATTTGTATCAATTTTTTTGGCTCATGAAATAATGGTATTTGTCGTTTTATTATGTATCAGCTTACCTTTCTTTCTCTATGCCTATACCTTTCCTAAAAAACAAATAATATTTAACCGTAAAAAGGGTTTATTTACCTTTCCAGATTGGTTTTATATGAAACCGCACACGGTAGCATTTGCCAAGCACAATAAATTTTTCTGGACGGGTACTGGTGCAGCTTCGGGTGCAGCAGGACAACAATTGGTAACAGCACCACCAAAATCGGCTAGGAGCATTTGGATAAATACCCATGTGCCAGGTTTTAGTGGTAGTTGGTCTTTTATGCTTTGGTATATGGACAAAAATAGACCTTTACCTCCAGGCACTGCTTTTGCCCCATATAGAGAACAAGATTTTTTACGTAGAAAAGCCGAAGGTTTTCCACCGCCATTATTTAAAAGCACCTTTCCAACACCGGAAGCTACACCAGAGCAAGATGCCGAACGAAGAAAATATTAGCGAGATGAAGACTATTATGGTACTAGTGAATCGGTTTGGTATTAAAAGAAATGTTTTATTATTTTAGACCCTAATAAAAATGAATTATTAAGCCAATTGGCTTGGAAGCTAAAAAATGAAACGAAAAAAAACGAATATCCTAAAAATCCCAACAGTTATAAACTCATAGCTTACAAATATAGATTAACACATAAATACCCGTGCACAACAACGTATCTTTGATTGTTCTTAAGAAAGAAATATATATAAACAATAAATTAAACTAAAAATGATATTAGAAAATAAAAAACATTTAATAAAGCGGTTACTTGTTGTAAGCATAGTCGTATTTTTATTTATGATTTACGCCCTTTTTTTTGTTAACCCTAATCAGCGGTCTTGTTTAGGAAATCCACTAGTTTTGCCCTTTGTTTTTTTAGGACTACCTTTCTTGCTTATACTAGGAATACTTGATATACTTTTCTTAATTATTATTAAAAAGATAAATTGGACAAAAGTGTTTATTAATATTTGCTATAGCAGTGGCAATGATAGGTTCAATTTATTTACTTTAAATGAACAACTAATGAACTATAAAACAGTACAAACTATAAAAATGACCTTACTAATGATGGGATTATTCTTTTTTTCTTCTTGCACTAAAGCTGATGAAAATAAATTAGTAGGCACTTGGTATCATTTTGATTTTTACAAAACCACAAATACATTTTACAATGCAAAACGATGGCAAGAAGTAAAAGACAGTTTGATAAAACAAGCTCAAGAACCTACGGCAATAAATATTAGACCCGATTATTACATGAAACTTACCTTAAATAAAGATGCTACTTATACTGAAAAAACGATAGATATCGCATCGGGAGATTGTATTGATGCTTGTAACGACTCAATTCATATCAGAAAATGGAAAATAAATAACGATAGTTTGGTTTTGCAGACTAAGTTTAAGGGGAAAGGTTTAGCTAAAAAAATATTTAAAATTGCTTTAAAAAAAGATGAATTTAAAGCAATAATAATTAAAGAAATCAGCTCAAATGCGCAAGGAATTGAAGAAACCTATAATTTGTCCAAAAAAGAAACCAATTTCAAAACCTTAATGCAAGAAATAGGAATAGATAAAAATACAAAGCTTTCAGAAGAATGGGAGCTGTTAAATTTTGGAAAATATACGATACTTCGAAATTTTATGTTTGCAATAAGAGGTGATGCAGACAGTTTAGCATTATATAACAAACGAAATATTTTATATACTGGCATCTGGGAACAAGTTCCTTACTATGAGCCAATATTTGAACATACCCAAGAAAGATTATTCTTAAAAAAAAGCGGTAGATTAACTATTAATTACAAAGTTCTAGGTTCTGCATCTGGAAAATGTGGTACCTTAGAGCAAAACAATTTTGATTTTGGGAAGTGGCATATTGATTTAGAAAAAAACAACATGACATTTACGTTCAATAAACGATTAAAAAAGGTACCTTTTGAAGTAAAAAAACTATTTCAAACAACTAAATTACAAGATAAATATAAGTATAAAATACTTGCCAAAAATAAAGCGGTTATAATTTTAGAAAAACAAAATAATTAAATACAAACAAAATGAAAAAACTACTAATTAGTATCATCAGTTTTATGGTATTTTCTTTATACGCACAAGAAACAACACCAAAAAACGGAAAATGGGAAAGCCATTATAATACGGGCGAAATTAGCGAAACGGGCTATTACAGAAATGGCAAAAAAGATGCAGTTTGGCAAGTCTATTACAAAAATGGAAACATTAAAGAAATGGCAAGCTACAAGCAAGGCAAAAGAATAGGAGATTGGAAAATGTTTGATGAAAATGGCAAGTTACAATCAGTACAAAAAATTGCAGAAAATGGGAAACCTTACCTAAGCATAACATATTTTTCTAATGGTAAAATGGCTAGTCAATATGATGTGCTAAAAGGAGAACAAAAAGAATATTATGAGAATGGGCAATTAAAAAAACTTGCTTATTATAAGAATGATATTAAAGATGGGATATATAAAATCTATTATGAAAATGGTAATTTAAAACATGAAGGAACGTACAAAAATGATAAACGCATCGGCTGGTTTAGTTATTACAAAGAAGACGGAAACCCGGACAGAGCAACATCATACCAAGCAGAAACGGAGCGCGAAGATGGCGAAAAATTATACTATAAAAACGGACAGCTTAAAATATTAAAACTGTACCATAGACCAGGTGTTGTAGCTTGGAAATATTATTACCCTAATGGACAACTACAAGGCTTAGCTTACTATTTGGGTATTGAAGATCCTGACAGTGATGGTTATTATAATCAAGAAAAAACAGGTATTTGGAAACATTTTGCCAAAGACGGAACGCTTATAGAAGAAATGCCCTTTAATAAAAACCGCATAATAGGTAAATATAATATATATCATAATGGTAAAATTTACAAAACGCAACTATGGGAAAATAGTAAGCTAAAAGAAGTAGTTTTGTGTGTTGATAAAAATGGAAAGGCGTTGCCAAAAGGAACATTAAAAGATGGTAATGGCGAGGTGTATGAATATAATGAAGAGGGCAAACTGATGAACCGTGCTTTGATTAAAGATGGAAGATTAGCAGACGGGCATACTTTTATAGATTTAATATGGAGCGATCAAGAAAAACTAAATACCGAAGCTTGGAACGCCTACGCCTACGCATTGACCTCAGAAGAACTAAACTGGGCTGTATTGTGGGTAGAACGCTCCATAGCATTAGACAAAAATTATTATAATATGGATACGTATGCTGCATTATTATTCAGGACAGGCAAGAAACAAAAAGCAATACAAATAGCTAAAGAAGCTATAGCTATAGCTAAAGCCAAGGGAGAAGATTATAGCGAAACCGTAAAACTTATAAAAACGAATCAATGAAAATTCGAAACAAAATAGAAAAAAATAAAGATTTATATGAGACTACTACCGATATTAGCTTTAAATATTTATAAAAACAAACTAAATGAGAAGCCATAGATACTTTTAAGTACAGTAAATATGATGAATTTTAATAACTAAAAAAATATGGATAGATTAATAATAGTACTCCTCTTATTTTTGATAATAGGTGTTGTAAATTTTTGAATAATTATAATTCAAAAAAGAAGCAAAAAAAACGCGAAGCCTATATTAAATCTTTAGCTAGTTTTACAATAGCTTCAGCCACTTTTGAAGTAGCTGGGATGCATTGGCGAGAAAGTGTCCCTGTTGATATTCAAGATAACGAATTAAGTGCTAATGATCCTTTTTTATACGGAAGAAGAAGTTTTGGCTTTATTTCTACTAAGTTTCACAAGCAAAAAGAAGTAAGTAGATTTAAGACTAAAATAAAAGTTAGTATTCCGTACCAAAACAAACGATACATTTTCAAAGACACCTTAGCCATTGATGAAACAAGCCTTAGGTTAGGTTTTTATAATAATGAAAAGATAACTGTTTATGTTGAAAAAACGAAAAACAACGGTTTAGAAGAAGTAAAATTCTATTTTGATTTTAGTTTTTTAGCAAATAGCACTGTAGCAATAATTGGTACTCACTATTACAGAACATAAAGAATTGCTGTGTTTTTAGATAATAATGCTTTGTTATAACGCTTCTCCTAAAAACCACTACAAATATAGCTTAATCGCTTACGAATATACATTTAGCCCTTGAACCTAGTTAGCGATGTACTATTTTTGAGGTATAATTAATTAAATACAAGAAAATTATGAAAAAAACACTTGGAATACTAGTAATCATACTTAGTCTAAACGCATTAAATGCACAAACTAATTACTTAACTTGGAACGATGTAGAAACCGTACAATTTGGTAAAGACGTTTTATTCAAAGACAAAGACAATAAAATGCTTAACGGGCAGTATAAAATAGCCGAAAATAGCGGAGCATACACAGAAATTACCTTTAATCAAGGTAAAGTTGTAGGAGAACGAAAAGGCTATGACTCAGAAGGAAACTTAATTATAGAATCTTTTTATAAAGACGGCAAACCAGACGGAGCAGTCAAAGAATACTACACCGATGGAACACTAAGCTCAGAGCAGCATTATAGCAACGGAGAGAAAGATGGTACTTTTAAAGTCTATTCAAAAAAAGGATTGGTTAGAACTACCGAGCAATACAAAAAAGGAAAAAAAACAGGCAAATGGGTTGAGGTTCTTGATAATCCACGATATGGAATGACTACCACAACTACCGAATTTTATAAAGACAATAAACCCACAGGAACTTGGACAGAAATCAATGAAGAAAATCAAGTGATTTGGGAAAAGAAATATACAGCACCTAAAGACTATATTAAAAAAGAATACTATCCTAATAAACAATTAAAAACCAAAAAAGCTTTTGCAGATAACAAGCTGCAAGGTGTTAGCGAATACTATAATCAAGACGGCATTTTGCTTTATAAAATAACATACAACAAAGATAATATGCTAGATAAAACTAGGTATTATGAAAATGGAAATATAAAAGAGAAAGTAGCCTATAAATTTAATATGAAATCAGGACTATGCCAATATTTTACCGACAAAGGAATAAAAAAACGCGAGGGAACTTATAAAAACGGTTACAAAGATGGTGTTTGGAGCTATTACGATTATGATGATGGCGAACTTGATTACACAATGACCTATAGAAATGACATTAGAAATGGTTTGTCTAAAACATACAACGAAGCAGGTCGTGTAGCATCAGAAGGAATGTATAAAAATGATGAAAAAGACGGACTCTGGAAAGTATATAAACTCAACGGAAAACTCAAAAAAGAAGTGGAATACAAACTAGGGAAAATGATATCAGAAAAAGAATATAAATAATGTAAAATTAAAATCAACAAAAATTAAAAAAATGAAAACGATATTATTTGTTATTTATTTAGGATTACTTACTAACCTATCAATGTTTGCCAATGATGGTGCCTATTTTGCAACAGGAAATCAGCTTATTCCTATAACAGAAACAGAAATTAGTATAACCAAAGAAATATTGACTATTATACGAAAAGATGATGGTTATATTTATGTTACTGTAGATTACACTTTTTATAATCCTACTTTTGATAAGACTATTCTAGTAGGTTTTGAAGCTCCTTCGCCAAGTGGTGATGTTGATGGATATCCTATTAACGGAAAGCATCCATATATTAAAGGTTTTAGTGTGAAAATGAATGATGTTTTATTACAGCATAAAGTTGCAATAGTGAATGAAGAAAATTATTATATCGAGGGTAAAATAAATTCAAAAAAAGTAAATGAGGTAATTGGAGATGACTTTAATGCTAATGAACCAGACTTCTATTATGTTTATTATTTTGATGCAAACTTTAAAAAAGGAATTAATAAAATAATACATACTTATAGGTTCAAAACATCTGGTTCTGTTATGGAAAACTACTATTTTGATTATATTTTAACAGCGGCAACGAGATGGGCTAATCACAAAATTGATGACTTTACCTTAAATATTACAATGGGAAATGATGAAAGTTTTGAATTAGCAAATTCCTTTTTTTCAAAAAACGATAAATGGACAATTGACGATGGAAGAAGTGTAAGTGCCAAATTACAATTTGATAATAAACCTACTACAAAATTCATTACTTTTAGTGGAGGAATATCATTTTCAATGAAAAATTTCATTCCAAAAGGAGAGTTGCATATAACTTCCCCAAGAGACTTTAATGTTGCTGTTTTTAATTTTAAAGAACATAATCTACCCGGCGAAATAAAATTTAACACAAAGTATCCTACTGTTACCAATTCTAAAGACGAAAAATCATACAAGATACTTAGAAACTTACCATTTGCATTAAGAGGCTATGTTTTTAAAACAGCTTATATTCAAACCTATTATCTCAGTCAAAAATGGTATAAGCCAAACCTTAACTATAAGCCAAGTTTAAAAAATATAGCACATAAAGAAAAAGAATGGTTTGATGCTGTTAATAAAAATAAATGGGATAAAGCTAAAAAAGAATAAAACCGATAAGCTAATTAAATATAAACACGATTATAACAATAAACAAAATGAATACATTTTTAACCCTTATTATGGGACTACTATCAATCGTTACATTTGGACAAACTCAGTATAAAATTGAAGATTTTTCTGATAAATACAAAGGTTTAGTAACTATAAATTCAGCTGATGACGATAATCAAGGAACAATTACTATAACAGATATTAAAACCAATAAAAAAATTATAACCATCAATTCTGAAATTTTAAGTTATCATATTGAAGAAGGAAAAGAAATAGAAACCAATGTTTTAGAACTTCCGTATGGCAAACAAAGTTTACTTATTTATGATGATTTTAATTTTGATGGAAAAAAAGATTTAGCAATACTAGATGCTCATAATAGTTGCTATGGAGGGCCGTCATTTCAAGTGTATTTAGAAACAGGTACCACTTTAAAATACAGTCCTGAATTTACCAAATTAACTCAAGAATATTGTGGAATGTTTGATGTTGATTATAAAACAAAAACAATACATACTATGACAAAAAGCGGCTGTTGTTGGCATCAATATTCTGATTTTAAAGTGATAAACAATAAGCCAGTAGCAGTTAAGATTGTTGAAGAATCTATAAACCCTTCTCATCTCTTTATAATTGATTATATAGAAAAAAACAGCATAAATGGCAAGATGCTCGAAAAGACATATAGAGTATTACCTGAAAGTGGAATAGATATAATAATAATTTTTAGTTTTAAAGTAAGAAACAATAAAACCCTACAGGTATTCCATTCTTTTAATGGATTTTTGTATTATGCTTTCACTGATAGCAAAGGTGTTATCGAACTTTTTTACGATGATGAATTTGTATTTGATAAAAACAAACAAACCCTATCTTTTGTCAATAAAAAAGTGAAATATGTAATAGCTAAAGATGGTATTACTGTAATTACACCTAAAAAGAAAGTACAGATCAAAGCAAATGCTAATTCATTGGAAGGTGATATATTGTCTTTGCAAAATATGAATTTTGAAAATATGCTTGTCAAATAAATATTTTATAGATATAAAAAGTAATACGCACAATATGAAAATTAAACTACTAGTTTTAATACTGCTTTTTTATAAATTTACCTATGCTCAAAGTGAAAAACTTGAAGATAGCAAAATGGACAAATGCAATAATATTATATCGTTATTTAAACAAAAAAATATAGATAAAATTTCAAGTATAATTGATTATCCTTTACACAGCGAATATCCAATACCGAGTATCAAAAATAATAACAATTAAAACCAATAAAAATGATATTCTACTTTTTTATTATATATATATACTATTCTCTTTTGTGTGGATTATTTCTATGTTTTAAATACTTAGCAGCTGAAAGAAAAAATGCGCAATGGGATGAACTTCTCTTATTACTGTTAATTGCACCTTTTGGTTATGGAAATTGGCAATACAAAAGAGAAATGAGGTTGGGTAAAAACGCTATATTTCCAAAAAAATGGTTTGTTTGGAAAAAAATGATTTCAATAAACGTAGGTTTTTTAGTATTCTATATTTTAATAATTATTTGGATGGAGTCTCAAAGCACATCTCATTTAAATTCTGATAGTATATCAGTTTGGATTTCGTATTTTTTTAAGATTTTTGGATATATAGTACAATTAATGATTCTATATTTAGTTTTTATTTCATTACCAAAATATATGGTAAAATCAATTCAAGAAAAACAGGAAATTAGTATTGAAAAAATAGCTGAAATACCTGATTTAAAAGAAAATAAAAATACAGGCAAGCAGCTCAAAACATTGTCAAGTAATAGAGGAATTGATTCACTAACACGAATTATTATTCAGTTATTTGGAGGTTTAACTCTTGGGGTTATTGCTGTTGTTTTAGTCTATGAAGAACCAAGCCGAAACCCTGGAGATATTTTTGGTCCTCTTGTAATGTTGGTGATTACGGTAGTGTTTTTTTTAATTGGCTTTATCGCTGGATTTATGGGCGTTTGGTTATTGTTCAAGATGTTTAATAAAAAGAAGAACCTATCTTAATGGAGATTGAAAACGGTTTAGAACAAAGTGCGTAATCAGTTGTTCTGTATGTGATTAAGTAAAATTAATGCTCATTAATAATTAACAAACCCTACACTTATCTCCAAAAACCCTACAAATATAGCTTAATCGCTTACGAATATACATTTAGCCCTTGAACCTAGTATGCAATGTGCTACTTTTGAAGTATTATATAAATAATAAAAAATGAAAAAAGCACATTTAGTAATTACACTGCTATTTTTACTTATTGTAGCAGTTGCAAAAGCACAACAACGGATAGAATTATACGATGTTGACCTAATAGTTTATACAGAAGACGACACAGACATCAAGCTGTTTAAAATGGTCAATGATAATGAGTATATGCCTATTCATTTTGAACTAGAAGGCAACTATGAAACAAATTTTATTGCAACTTTACGTGAAAATTTAGAAGCCAAAACAATAGAAGAGCTTGATTTTGATAAAGAAGATAAACTGCTTTATATAAAAGATTTACCCGAGATAGACCCAGAAGAAATTAGAAAAACAACATACAAAATAATAGGAAAATGGGAAAAAGAAGGAGAAGAAACAAATGAGTTAATTTTAAAATTTTTAAACCCTGATTTAGCCGTTATAGCAGAGAAGTATTATGGAACAAAGAAAAAATATGGTGGCTTAGGCTCCGCAAGAGAAAAAAATACTGATGATCAAACAAAGCGTTGGCGAATTTTTCATAATAAATTTAGTGCAAATATAGACTTGTGCTTTAGCGGTGGTAAACATATTTTTTTACTAAATGATGGTGATCATACAGATTATTTATTTTTACCTCTCAAAGAAAAAAAACTATTGATTTCTTATAGCGAAGGTATTGCTGAACTACAAGAAACTACAAAATATAAAACACCATATAAAGAAAATTTTGCCACGTATGAATTTGATGATTTTCTTAGTTTAGTAAAAGACACAAATAAATACTCCTTGCAAAATCAATTTCATAAAAACGTGTTACCAACGGTATATGATACTATTAGCTATAATAATTATTTTATAATTGCTAAAAATGATAGGCATACCGATATCTATAATATGAAGTATAAAAAACTTCCTTTTCGCAATGTAAAAGCTGCCTATCTGTACAGAAGTGGTTTTGAAATATTAGACAGTAAAGGAGCAAGATATTATAACTCCGAATTACAAGTAATCTATAAATTCCCTGAGATTAGTTATATGTTGTGCGGAACAGTAAGCTCCACCTCATATAAAATGGGTTTTGATAAAAAACGAAAGAAACATACGATAACCGTAGAAAACGGATCGTTTGGTTCATCGGGTTTGCAAAAAAAAATGATACTTAAAAATATTAAACGTACAGCTAGTATATCATTTTTGGATGATAAGCAGAGCTTTTATTGGGATGAAAATGATTCATTTATAGGAACAAAATATGGCTATCCGAACTATATCAAAGTGTTTGATGGTAAAAAATATGGAATCTATGAGTTCTCTTATGATGTAAATCGCTATGTTTTTGAAAAAAACAAACCCCCAATTATTAGAAAGAATTTTACAATAACAGGTAAAGAAGTACTTCCTATTGCCTATGATGCTATTAAAATGAATTATAATGATGGCTTAATCTACTTTTATAAAGACAATAAAGTGGGTATTTTTCCACGAGATAAAAAAGTAGTGTATGATGCAATGCAGCAAGTAACCAATTCTTTTTATAGTATTGAACGAAATGGAATAGCGTACTGGCTAGATATAAATACAAATATTGAATATTTACAATAAATAATTATTAAATTAAGCTATGGAAACAAAAAAAACAATTCAAAAATATGCTATCATTTTACTAATTTATGTAGTGATTTATTACGCTATACAACCTTATATTGTTATAGCGTATGCACAATATTTGCTTAGCTCAGCAGCTCATTCAGCACCCTTTGATACCACTAAAATCACTGGATTTACAACGCTTGTTAATATTGTATTACGCATTATTATTGCCCTTATAGTAGCCGTAGATACTAAATTTGAACAAAGTTTAGATTGGCTCATCATAGTCATTATACTCGTACATGCAGAAACAGGTATTTTGCTATTTTTGCTTTGGCAGATGTATAAACAAGTTAATGCAAACCCTACTGTTTTAAAATAAAAACAATGAAACGCCATATAAAAATACAAGCAATAATAGGGCTAATAAGCTTAGCAGTTTTTTCAATTATACTATTGGTAGATGCTAGTAAAACACCAAAAGATTTAAGTTTTATTGAAGGAAAAATTAAAGCAGTTAGACTAATAAAAGAACGTAGAGTTAGCAAATCCTACAAAGAAAGTTATCGTTATACTTACACGTTTCAATTAGACACTTCAGATGAGACTTTTGGTATTTATGTGGGTACACAAAGCCAAGCAAGTAAGCAAGCAGATAAATATACAGCACTATTGCTAAACAAAAATTTAGCTATTTATTATGAAACTAGTAGTTTGTCACCTATAAACAGGAATATTTATCTACTAAAAGCAGCTGGAAAAACAATTATTAAAAGAGACCAAAAAACAAGGAGAAATATAGGGATAACTATTGCTATTTTAGATTTTATTTTGCTTATTCTATTTTGGCTAAAACTAAAGAAAACTAAAGAAACTAAAACGATATGATGATGAAATTAAATAACTTTATACTACTAGCATTTGTTATGATAACAATAACAAGCAATGCACAAAATGTAAATGATACTACTACAAGTAAGCCCAAAAGCCTAATCGTACAAAAAGCTGAAAAAATGTTTGCAAAATACCTCCCGACAATTTTGGAGTCTAAAGGAAAAGGTGCTTTTGTAGATTTACAGTACACTTTTGTAGGAGATTTTACAAACGATGGGGTAGATGATGTGATTATTTGGTTTAATTATTCTTTTGGAGGAAATGCTGTTGCAGGAATGGAATGTGCTTTTTATGAAACCGTAGGAAATGATGTCAAAGTAGTAGCAGGTTTTGAACCCAATTATATGTTTACCATTAGTACTATTAAAAATGGAATTGTACACGCCGAAAAAATACAATATGCTGTTGGTGATGGGCACTGCTGCCCATCTATAATCACACCAATAGAATTGATTTACCGTGATAATAAAATATATGTATATACCGAAAAAAAATAACAAATGACTAAAATACTACTTACATCATTTTTTGTATTACTTATTTCTTGTACCTCAAAGAAATCAAATACTGATACAGCACAAGATGTAGCAATAAAAAATAAAAAATCAGCTACATTAAATATTGAAAAAACAAGTGTTAAAACAACTCCGTTTCCAGCTGCCATTGAAGGAGAATATTATGCTGAAAATTGCAATATAAGTCTTACAATATACCAATCAAAAGGAGTGTATTATTATAATTATAAATCTGCTGAAAGAAATGTAAAAGGAAAAGCACTTCTCACAAGAGAAGAAGACAATATTTACATAACACTTTCGGGAATAGAATTTGCTGAAGACTATTTTGATTTGATACAAGAAGAAGATAGCTTAGAAAAACAAAAAAAATATGAAGCCTTGCAAAAAAAAGGCAAACGAAGAACGGTTTCTTGTACCTATAACTCAAGAGGGCTTTTTATTCAAAATTATGGAAATGCGATGAATTACTACACGCAATTGTATGACTGTGATGAAAAATACATTCATTTTATAAAAAAACCTTCAAAAAAAGAAAAACAAGCCGCTTTAACCCAATTAATGGCAAAACAATTTGCAGATTATAGCCTGTTTGATTGGGTAGAAGGAGATATAAATAAAGATAATATTCCAGATTTTATTGTTGTATTACAAGCTAAAAAACCAGATGAGGACAATTCTTTTGTACGAAAAACAGTGCTTGTAGAGACCATTGCTTTTCCACAACTCAAAATAGCAGCTACAAATGACAATGTAGTGCAATGTTCCAATTGTGGAGGTGGAGGCGTTGGTGATCCTTATCAACTTATAGTTATAAAAAATAATTATTTTTCGATTGAAGAATTTTATGGAGCTTGTTGTAAAGACCGTGTAATAACCACTTTTAAATACTCACCAAAGACACACAATTGGGTTTTACATAAAAAAGGAACAATCTCTTATTGTTGTAATCAAAAACCTCAAGATGGTGAAATTCTTACTACAACAACTATAAAAACTCAAAAAGACTTTGGTATAATACTCTTTAAAGATTTTTCACTTTAGACTTTTAGCGAATACACTTATCATAAAATCACTTACGAATATACATTAATCAGTTACAAATATAGATTGGGGAGTTCAGCTAACATGAAGTATTGTATCTTTGAATACTATTAAAATAGCTTATTATAAAATGAAAAACAACATACTTATCGCTTTATGTCTATTTGCTGTATTTACAGCTCATTCACAAACTTACACCGGAAATATAACCATATCAAGCCAAGCGGCTTTAGATTCGATCGCTTTACCTAATGGTGCCTTATATCACAAAAAAATATTGGATGGTAGCTTAACGATTATTGCTGCTGATGTAACTAACCTTAATGCTTTAAAACAACTAACAATAATCAAAGGTGATTTGCGTATTTCAAGCACTTTACTCACATCATTAGCAGGTTTAGAAAACCTGCACACCGTAGGAGAATTAGAGCTGTCTCTCAATGATGATTTGAAGTCACTAAAAGGATTAGACAAGCTCACAAATGCTACTGATGTAGTGATAAGGCTTAACAATAAATTGCAAACTATAGCTAGCTTGGCTAAGCTAAAAAAAATAAAAAACGCAATAACAATAGATGATAACGCTGCCTTATGTAAAATAGCACCATTAAATGTGACTACAATAAATTCCTTGATTATTAAAAATAATGATAAGCTAATTGATATTACAGGGTTTAATAAACTAAGCCATGTTACAAATATTATTATCTCTGGAAATGACCTACTCAAAAACCTAAAAGGTTTAGAAAATCTAAAAAATAGTAATAGTATTTTTATACGAAACAACGATTCTTTAATTAGCTTAGAAGGCTTACAAAACCTAGCAGAAATTAAAGATTATTTAGATATTTGGGATAATAAATCATTAAAAACATTAGTGCATTTACATAATTTAAAAGCATTGGTGGCGAATTTCACTTAGCTGACAACCCGAGTTTAACCAGTATGAAAGGACTTGAAAATTTGAAACATATTGGTAAACGAAGCATAGAAAACAATGTAAATTTAAAAGATTTTAGCAAATTTATGAACAAGTAAAACCATTTTTTAGTAGTAAAAAATATTGATTATAAACTGCCAAAAGCAAAATAGCTATTAAAAACTAAGCCTATGAAAAAACAGTTTAGTTATGTTGATTTTAGTAAAACCTTATTTAACAAAAGAATTTCAAAATAAAATTCATAACGCTTAGCACTCTTGTTTGTGATGATTCTAGTTTTGTTTTAAAAGGCATACAAAATGCAAGCTATGTTTGAGAAGAAAATGAATAAAATATAATAAAAATGAATAAAATAAGATTTAATTTTTTCATTGTCTTTACTGGATTATGGTTGTTTAATTGCACTTCCAGAAAAAGCACAGTTGACAACTTTCAGAAAAACCAAAAAGACATTATTAATTTGAATAAAAGTTTTACTGGTAAATGGCGTGAAAATGATATTGTATTAAATATAAATCATACTACTTCTGATAGTGTTTTTGCACAACTTTATGCCTTTAAAGAAATAGATCCTTATCAAAAATTAATCAATTTTAGAGGTATAATGAGTAACAATGAAATTTATTTAAAAAATTCAGATTCTATATATTTAAATGGAAAAATAGAAAAAGGAGTTTATAAAGGTAAAATAGTTGTTAACAATTGTAGTGACCAACTTTCTCTTATAAAAACGGATACGTATTCTAATGGTAATTTAAAAATCAAAAGCGCCACAAAATATAAAAATATATCTTTAGGAGGCTTTAAAGATACAGATGTGTGCCAAGGGGAATTATTTCAATTAGGAAGTTTTATAAAAAACAGTAATTATTATAAGCTTCTATATTTTAGTTATCCTTCAACAGGTCTGTATAAGGGAAAAGGGAACTGTGGTTCAGGTCAAGAATCCTTGATAGCTCTTGTGAAAATTGATGATAAAATAGATGAAAGTGACATTAAAATTATTAACTTAGTATCTTGCTATAATGCTCAAGAAGTTTTAATAAATGAAAATAATTTAACAGTTAAAAACTTGATAAATGATTGGAATCAACAAAAAAAAATAGAATTGAAAATTGTTAATTTAAAAAGAGACTCTTATAAAACTGTAGTAATCGATACTCTAAATAAAAATAGTATTCAGATAGGTTCTGAACATTACCAGAATTAATGCAAATTAACATATATTAAAAATAACACAAAATGAAACTACTAAGCTTAGCACTCTTGCTTGTGACAAACCTTATCATTTCACAAACTCAAACAAAAATAATAAATGGAACAACATTCAAAATTGTTACTGTTTCAAATGAAGAAAAACAAACGGAGTATATTGAGATATACAGAAATGACAAAAAAATACTAACGCACATCACATCAAGATTTGATGGTGATTGCAGTTCTGAAAACATAGAACTTGGAGCATACAAAATAAAGGACGCTAGTTTTGTTTTTTATACATATTGGGCAAGTGCTGACCGTATGGAACACAATAAATACCCCTTTGGTTTTAGAAAACAGGTTTACACTGTAAAGAAAAACGGAAAATTGCATTTGACAAAATCCAAACTTTATATAGAATCTTATGTTGGTGATGATTGGGAACTGCATAAAGGAATGAAATATTTAAAAATAGAACCACAAACTGCTGCAGAAGCAAATCTGTTGAAGGATTATATATCAAAAGTTGAAAAAAAATATTTTGGAATTTTTGTTCTTGGAAAAAATAGAGATGTCTTGGAAAAAGAAGTTAGAAAAAAAATAGGAAATCTTATTTTTGAAAACACAAAATACTGGGAAGAAGTATATGGCAAAAATTGTAATAAATAATAATTGAAATGAGAAATTTTAATTCATAGCAAAAATGCCAATCAAGAACTTGCTACCAATGAACTACAAACCAAACCTATTTAAGAAAAACTACTATCAAATGTAAATAAGCTGTTGAATATTATGTACAGCTATAACGCTTATTAGAAATTCTATTACGAATATGACTTATATCCTTACGGATATATATTTGTAATTAAATATAAAACCGATAGGCAGTACCTTTGTAGTGTAGAATTCAAAATATTATGAAAATACTTAAAAAAATCACCTTACTATTGATGCTTATCTTGCTTGTAGCAGTTGTCTTTACCATAGCAACAGAGCACGATCCCTTTGTGGTTTACATATTGATACCTGCATCAGTAGCTTTTGGATATTTGCTACTAGCGCTTCTGCTTGTAAACTATGCAATAAAAAAGAAAGATGAAAAACTAAATGCAGTTATCTATGTATTGTACGCTATATTTATTGGATCTCCTGTTTTTGGAGGTATAGCAATGCTTTTGTTTTCGTTAATTAATGGACTCTAATTAAAAATATTTTAGCGCATAAAAAATAATTAATTAACTTTACAAGCACCACAAAAGAACAAAAAGAACAAAAAACCATGAAAAATTTCAAAACAATAACACTACTTGCCATATTGCTTGTTTTCACACTAAACAGTTGTAACTTTTTATTAAAAAAAGATAGCAAAAGAGCAAAAGTAGAAGCAAAAGAAGATAAGGCTAAAAGTAGTGATGTACTCAATTTAACAAGCCCCATCAGACCCAATGAAAAACTGGTTTTAGATAGTGTTTATACCGATACTATTATGTTTAGTGGTTGGATATATGAAGGTGCTGAATTTCAATATTTAAAAGGCTATAAAAACAATAAAGAGGTTTTTATAACACACCTATTAGACGAAG
>Ga0256833_1000390_pt1 | contig 35067 bp, 24 predicted proteins | sample 356284metaG_FD_190535 | JGI IMG/M metagenome (GOLD analysis project Ga0256833, IMG submission 190535) | Hydrothermal vent microbial communities from Mid Atlantic Ridge, Atlantic Ocean - 356-284 | ecosystem: Environmental > Aquatic > Marine > Hydrothermal vents | place: Atlantic Ocean: Mid... | reverse complement strand
GGCCTGGACGGACATGACCGGGGTGCCAAGTTCATTGCCCGCGCCCTGCGCGACGCAGGCTTCGAGGTGATCTACACCGGCATCCGGCGCACGGTGGACGAGATCGCCGCCGCCGCCATCCAGGAAGACGTGGCCGCTGTCGGCCTCTCCTCCATGTCCGGGGCCCACATGCGGCTCTTTCCCGCCGTGGTGAATGCCCTGGCCCGGGCAGGCGGAGGGGATATCCCGGTGCTCGGCGGCGGCATCATCCCGGAAGAGGATATCCCGGCTCTGCAGGAGGCGGGGATACGGGCCATCTTCACCCCCGGAACTCCCATCGATACGATCATCGATGCCTTCCGCCAGGCCTGCCGGCAGCACCGACAGCAGGAGGCGGGCTGATCCATGCAGCCGGATGCCCTTGTCCGCGGCCTGCACCGGGGCGACGCCAGGAGTGTCGCCCGGGCCATTACCCTGGTCGAGGAAGGAACCGACCAGGGCATGGCGATCCTGGAGAAGCTCGACCGTGAGCGCATCGACCGGGCCCTGGTGGTGGGCATGACCGGGCCGCCCGGTGCGGGCAAGTCCACCCTCTCGGCGCAACTGATTGCTCAGCTCCGCGACCGGGACCTGCGGGTGGGCATCGTCGCCGTGGACCCCTCGTCTCCCATCTCCGGCGGCGCCATTCTCGGTGACCGTATCCGGATGATGCGGCACGCCCTGGATCCCGAGGTCGCGGTCCGCTCCATGGCCACCCGCGGGCGCCTGGGCGGCCTCTGCAGCGCGGCCGGCGCCGCGGTCCGGATCATGGCGGCCAGCGGCTGCCGGGTCATCCTGCTGGAGACCGTGGGCATCGGTCAGTCGGAGATGGATATCGTCGCCCTTGCCGACATCACGGTCATGGTGCTGGCGCCCGGTTTCGGTGACGACATCCAGGCCATGAAGGCCGGCATCCTCGAGGTGGCGGACCTGCTGGTAATCAACAAGGCGGACCAGCCCGGGGCCCGGCGGCTGCACCTGGACCTGGCCGCCGCATGCCGGGATGGCGACAAAGGCGGACAGAAAATCCTCGAGACCGTGGCCAGTGAGGGACAGGGGGTGGATGAACTGCTGGACCGGATCTTCCTCCTGGAAGAGGAACTGCGCCAGGGCCCGGGCATGAGGGCGCGGCGTGCCAGATCCTTTGAACTGGAGACCCTGGACCAGGCCCTGGAGCTGCTGCGCGAACCCCTGCGCAGGAGGATCAGGGACACGGAGGGCGGGAACCGTGATCCCCGCCGGCTGGCCCGGGAGATCGTCGACCGGCTTGTCGGCAGGAAACCAGGTTCCACCGCTGCTGGAGGAAAGCATGGCAGATAAGGATCCCCGTCTCCGGGAGTGGGAGGAACAGGAGCTTGCGGCCAGCCTGGCGCGCTGTCCCGAGCGCAGGCAGCGGTTCACCTGTGCCGGCGGCCGCGAGGTGGAGCGACTGGCCCTGCCCGATGAGCCCGATGACCGTTACTGCGAGGATCTGGGCTTTCCCGGCCGCTTCCCCTTCACCCGCGGGGTCCGGCCCACCATGTACCGGGGCCGGCTCTGGACCATGCGCCAGTATGCCGGTTTTTCCACGGCCCGGGCCTCCAACGAGCGTTACCGCTACCTGCTGGACCAGGGTCAGACCGGGCTCTCTGTCGCCTTTGACCTGCCCACCCAGATCGGCTATGACTCCGACGATCCCATGGCGCTCGGCGAGGTGGGCAAGGTGGGGGTGGCCATCGACACCCTGGCCGACATGGAAATACTGTTCGACCGCATTCCCCTGGAGAAGATCTCCACCTCCATGACCATCAACTCGCCGGCCATGATCCTGCTCGCCATGTACGTGGCAGTGGCGGAAAAACAGGGGGTGGCGGCGGAACAACTGCGCGGCACCATCCAGAATGACGCCCTCAAGGAGTATGTCGCCCGCGGCACCTACATCTTTCCGCCCCGGCCCAGCCTGCGGCTCATCACCGACATCTTCCGCTGGTGCGCCGACCACACGCCGCTGTTCAACACCATCTCCATCTCCGGCTACCACATCCGCGAGGCCGGCTCCACCGCGGCCCAGGAGGTGGCCTTCACCCTGGCCAACGGCATCACCTACGTGCAGGCGGCCCTGGATGCCGGCCTGTCCCTGGACACCTTTGCCCGGCGGCTGGCCTTCTTCTTCAGCGCCCACTCCAACCTGCTGGAGGAGGTGGCCAAGTTCCGCGCCGCGCGCCGCCTGTGGGCGAGGATCATGAAAGAGCGCTTCGGCGCCACCAGACCCTCCTCCATGATGCTGCGCTTCCATACCCAGACCGCAGGCTCCACCCTCACCGCCCAGCAGGTGGACAACAATATCGTCCGGGTCACCATCCAGGCCCTGGCCGCGGTCCTGGGCGGAACCCAGTCCCTGCACACCAACTCCCGCGACGAGGCCCTGGGTCTGCCCACCGAGGAATCGGTGCGTACCGCCCTGCGCAGCCAGCAGATCATTGCCCACGAGTCCGGCGTGGCCGATACCGTGGATCCCCTGGGCGGTTCCTGGTACATCGAACACCTCACCGATGCCATCGAGAGCGAGTCTGCCGAGCTGATCCGCCAGGTGGACGAGGCCGGCGGCGTCATCGCCTGCATCGAAAACGGCTTCATCACCAGCCAGATCGAGGAGGCCAGCTACCGCTTTCAGCAGGAGGTGGAACAGGGGGAGCGGATCATCGTCGGCGTCAACCGCTTCCAGGTGGACGAAGATATGCGGGTGCCGGTGCTGAAGATCGATCCGGCAGTGGAGGATGAACAGGTGCGGCGCCTGCACCAGGTGAAGGCGGAACGCGACCGGATGCAGGCAGAAACCGCGCTCAGCGAACTGGAAGCGGCGGCGCGCTCCGGGAAGAACCTCATGGAGCCGGTGCTGGCGGCGGTCCGCTGTTACTGTACGCTCGGCGAGATCTGCGGGATCCTGCGGCGGGTCTTCGGCGAATACAGGGACTGAGCCGTGTTCGCCATATACATCACAGGAAGAGCACAAGAAAAATGCTGAAGAAAATCGACCACATCGGCTTTGCCGTCCATTCAATTGCCGAGGCCCGCGTCTTTTACGAGCAGGTCCTGGGACTCACCTGCGAGGGAATCGGGGAGGTGGCCGCGCAGAAGGTGCGCACCGCCTTCTTCCGCCTGGGCGAGACCTGTCTCGAGCTGCTGGAACCCACGGCCCCGGACAGCCCTGTTGCCCGGTTCCTGGACAAGCGGGGTGAAGGTATCCACCACATCGCCTACCTGAGCGACGACCTGGAGCGTGACCTGGAGCGGGCCCGGCAGCAGGGATGCACCCTCATCAATCCCGAACCGGTGGCCGGGGCCGGCGGCAAGGCAATCGCCTTTCTCCACCCCCGCTCCACCCACGGCGTCCTCACCGAACTGTGCAGTGAGACCGGACCGGCCGGAAAAGAGGCCAAAGAGGAGATCTTGTAGAGATGCAGGACATCATCGGACAACTTGAGGCAAAACGTAATGCGGCCCGTCTCGGCGGCGGCCGGGAGAGGATCGAGCGCCAGCATGCCCGCGGCAAGCTGACCGCCCGCGAGCGGATCGAGCTGTTCCTGGATGGAGGCAGTTTCGAGGAGTGGGACATGTTTGTCGAGCACCGGTGCGTGGATTTCGGCATGGACCGGCAGAAGATCCCGGGTGACGGCGTGGTCACCGGCTACGGCACGGTCTGCGGCCGCCTGGTCTTTGTCTTCAGCCAGGATTTCACCCTGTTTGGCGGCTCGCTCTCCATGGCCCATGCGCAGAAGATCTGCAAGATCATGGACCATGCCATCAAGGTGGGCGCGCCGGTGGTGGGCCTCAACGACTCGGGCGGCGCCAGGATCCAGGAGGGCGTCGATGCCCTGGCCGGCTATGCCGACGTCTTCCAGCGCAACGTGCTCGCCTCGGGCGTCATTCCCCAGATCTCGCTGATCATGGGGCCGTGTGCCGGCGGCGCGGTCTACTCGCCCGCCATGACCGACTTCATTTTCATGGTCAAGAACACCTCCTACATGTTCGTCACCGGGCCCGAGGTGGTCAAAACCGTGACCCATGAGCAGGTGACCCACGAGGAACTGGGCGGAGCCCTCACCCATACCAGCCGCTCCGGCGTGGCCGATCTGGCCTTTGAAAACGATGTCGAGGCCCTGCTGATGCTGCGCCGGTTTCTCAACTTCCTGCCGGCCAGCAACCGGGAGAAACCACCGGTCTGGCCCTGCAACGACCCGGCGGAACGGGTGGAATACTCGCTCGACACCCTGGTGCCGCTGGACCCCAACAGGCCCTACGACATGAAGGAACTGATCGTCAAGATTGTCGACGAGGGCGACTTTTTCGAGCTCCAGCCCGACTATGCCGCCAACATCATCATCGGCCTGGCCCGGATGCAGGGCTCCACCGTGGGCATTGTCGCCAACCAGCCCCTGGTCCTGGCCGGCTGCCTGGACATGGACTCATCCCGAAAGGCGGGTCGATTTGTCCGCTTCTGCGACGCCTTCAATATCCCCATCATCACCCTCGTCGACGTGCCCGGTTTCCTGCCCGGCACCACCCAGGAATACGGCGGTATCATCAAGCACGGCGCCAAGCTTCTCTATGCCTTTGCCGAGGCCACGGTGCCCAAGGTGACCCTCATCACCCGCAAGGCCTATGGCGGCGCCTACGACGTGATGAGCTCCAAGCACCTGCGCGGCGATGTCAACTTTGCCTGGCCCACGGCCGAGATCGCGGTCATGGGTTCCAAGGGTGCGGTGGAGATCATCTTCCGCCGCGAGAGCGGGGACGAGGAAAAACTCCGGCAGCGTACCGACGAGTACAGCCGCCGTTTCGCCAATCCCTTTGTCGCCGGCAGCCGCGGCTTCATCGATGACGTGATCATGCCGCACAACACCCGGACCAGGATCTGCCGGTCACTGGCCATGCTGCGCGAGAAGAAACTGGAAAACCCGTGGCGCAAACATGGCAACATCCCACTCTAACCCTTGCGATCCCCGGCACCGACCGAAGCCGGGACCTGACAGACAACACCAATGTTCACCAAGATACTGATTGCCAACCGGGGCGAGATCGCCTGCCGGATCATCAAGACCGCCCGGCAGATGGGCATTGCCACGGTCGCTGTCTTCTCCGACGCCGACCGGGGAGCACTGCATGTGCGCATGGCCGACGAGGCGATCCACATCGGCCCCTCCCCGGCCGCGGAGAGCTACCTGTGCATGGACAAGATCATCGATGCCTGCCGGCGGACCGGTGCCGAGGCAGTGCATCCGGGATATGGTTTTCTTTCGGAAAACAGCCTGTTCAGGGAAGCGCTCGAACAGGCGAACCTCACCTTCATCGGCCCGCCGGCCGCGGCCATCCGGGCCATGGGTGACAAGATCACCTCCAAGCGGCTGGCGGCCGAGGCCGGGGTAAACGTGATTCCGGGTTTTGATGGTATCCTTGAGAGCAGTGACCAGGCGGTACGGGAGGCGGAACGGATCGGCTACCCGGTCATGCTCAAGGCCACGGCCGGGGGCGGCGGCAAGGGAATGCGGATAGCGCGTGATGAACGGGAATGCAGGGAGGGCTTCCTGCGGGCCAGCAACGAGGCCCGCTCCAGCTTTGGTGACGACCGGATCCTGATCGAGAAGTTCATCGACAATCCCCGCCACATCGAGATCCAGGTCATGGCCGACAGCCATGGCAACATCGTCTATCTCGGCGAACGGGAGTGCTCGCTGCAGCGGCGGCACCAGAAGATCATCGAGGAGGCGCCCTCGCCGTTCCTGGACAGGGAGACCCGCCGCAGGATGGGGGAGCAGGCGGTGCGGCTGGCCCGGGCCGTGGACTACACCTCGGCCGGCACCGTGGAGTTCATCGTCGATGCCGAGCGGAACTTCTACTTCCTGGAGATGAACACCCGGCTCCAGGTGGAGCACCCGGTGACCGAGATGGTCACCGGCCTGGACCTGGTGGAGCTGATGATCCGGGTGGCCGCAGGCGAGGAACTGGGCCTGCACCAGGAGGAGATCGCCGCCCGCGGCTGGGCCATGGAGTGCCGGGTCTATGCCGAGGACCCCCTCACCGACTTCCTGCCCTCCACGGGCCGCCTGGTACGCTACCAGCCGCCGGAGCCCGAACATGGACGTATCCGCGTGGATACCGGCGTCTTCGAGGGCGGCGAGATCTCCATCCACTACGACCCCATGATCGCCAAGCTGATCTGCCGGGGACCGGATCGCGATCAGGCCATATTCACCATGCAGGAGGCCCTGGACGAATACGTGATCCGCGGGGTGCGCCACAACATCGACTTCCTGGCCGCCATCATGGCCCATCCCCGGTTCCGGAAAGGCGAGCTGAACACCAGCTTCATCGGGGAGGAGTTCCCGCACGGTTTCCGCCACTGCGACGTGGTCCGGGAATCCCCTGCCCTGCCGCTCATCGTTGCCGCCATCATGCACCGGCTCTACATGGACCGGGCGGCCCGGATCAGCGGCCAGCTTCCGGGGCACGAACGAAGGGTGCTGGACAACTGGGTGGTGGTCAGCGACGGCCGCTACCACGAGATCACTGTCAGGCCCTTCCAGGCCGACCAGGGGTACCGGGTGGACTTCGAGGGGCAGCACTTCGGCATCAAGACCGACTGGTCCTTCTGCCAGGACATCCTGCGCGGGGTGATCAACAACCAGCGGTTCGCCATGCAGGTGGAGCGTACAGGCCTCGGCTACCGGCTCAGCCACCGGGGGGTCACCACCAAGGCGCTGGTCCTGACACCCAGGGCGGCGGAGCTGCACCGGCTCATGCCGCGCCGGCAGGAGGCCGACCGCTCCCGCCTCCTGCGCTCCCCCATGCCCGGCCTGCTGGTCAAGATCTCGGTCCGGGAAGGCGACAGGGTCCAATGCGGGCAGGAACTGGCAGTCATCGAGGCGATGAAGATGGAAAACGTTCTCCGGGCCCCTGTGAGTGCGACGGTCAGCGCTGTTGCCTGCAAACCCGGCGACTGTCTGAGTGTGGACCAGGTGATCCTGGAATTCGAATAGCCGGTCCGCCTCCGGGACACAGCAGGGCGCCGCCCCTGCTGACGGCCATACCCGGCGACACGTGGACACGGCCTGGTGCCGCCGGGCCTCGAGGAATCAGGACTACCTGCCTGCGGCAGCCCGCATGTTGGCGGCAAGCTCCTTCATCTCGACCAGGGTTTTCTTCATCTTCGCATAGCCGTACCAGGTGGTATAATCCGGCATGATATGGAAGGCGGCCTGGTAGGTCTTCATCCGGTAATCCATGAACATCTCATAGAGTTCCTGCTCAATGGCCGTGTTGACCTCATAGAAGGTGAGCAGGTCCGGATAGGGAAAGGTGGCCTGGTTGGTGGTCTTCTTGATAATACCGTCCCGGTAGAGCCCGGCAACCAGATCAATGGCCTGGGAGAGAATCTTGTCCGATGCCTTGATCATCTGGTCGGCATTATGCAGGTTTTCCCTGGCAAAGGTGGCGGAGTGGCACTTCTGGCACACGGCCTCCATCTTGCTGCGCTCCGCCTCCCACGATTCCTTGGTCAGACGAACCATGTCGGCCTTCTTGACAATATCCAGGCGGGCCGTCGGTTGACCAGCCGAATCAAGAACGCCAAGAGCCTTGAGGATGGTCACCCTGTAGCCCATCCATTCCTTGTCCGCCTCCGGCAGGCGCAGGGCCAGGAACCCCCAGGCGGTCCTGACCGAATGATTGCCGCCGGGCATGTGGCAGTCCTGGCACGTCGGTCCTCTGTGAGCCTTGCGGTCGGTGACATAGGCCGCACCGTGTTTTGAATGAAACCACATCTCCCACTGGGCATGGTCAAAGCCTGTATGACAGGAGTTGCATGCCTCGGGCTGCAGGGCCTCTTTTTTTGAAAAGGCGTGGCGGGTATGGCAGTTCTGGCAGTCCATGCCATACTTGTAATACTTGCGGAAGTCATTGTTCATCACCGACTGGTCGGTAACCCCCATGTTATGGCAGCCGTTGCACCCCTTCTGACCGGCGATAAAGGCCTGGGGCTGCTGGTGGGCAAATCCCGGGAAGGCCGACACCGGCAGCAATCCCAGGGCGTGCTTGCCACCCATATACTCCTTGACCCTCTTGGGATGGCACTTTTTGCAGGTGCTCACGGTGGGCAGCCTGGCCTTGGCCACGTCGGATGCACTGACGTGACTCCGGCCATGGCAGGAAATACAGGTCAGTGTTTTCGACATCTTGCCCCTGTTGAAATCCTTGACAAGCCCCGGCGTGATTTTCGCGTGGCAGGTCTCGCACTCCGATGGCTTCGCCAGCGCAGAAGCCGCCCCCAGGCTGACACAGTATGCCAGGCACAGGACAACAGACCAATAGAATGTTTTGGTGCGCATGCTTTTCCCTCCCTTGTCTGGATCAGAAGACAGAAGCCGGAGGACAGAAACCCGAGTCAGTTTCCGCCTGCGGCGATTATAATGGCGATTTTTTGATGAGACTCGAAACGTATTGCTGTACCCCTACTCCCATCAACCACAAATTGCAATACCCCATTGCAACCATATCTGAAAGGTGAAGCGCCATGCCTCTCTCCCTGGATCTCGGCTCCATCACCATCGACTGGCTCTGCGGCGGCGACTTTGAACTGGACGGCGGCACCATGTTCGGTGCCGTGCCCAAGGTGCTGTGGAACCAGAAATATCCGGCCGACGCCGACAACTGTATCAGGCTGCTCAATGCGCCGCTCCTGGTGCGGAGCCGGGACACGGTCCTGCTCATCGACACCGGGCTCGGCAACAAGCTCAGCGCAAAGCAGCAACGGATCTTCCGTGTCTGCCGGCCATGGAACCTGGTGGAGGACCTGGCCGCGCTGGGTCTCGACCGCAGGGATGTGGACCTGGTCCTCCTCACCCACTGTGATTTCGACCATGCCGGCGGCGTGGTCATGCACGGTCCGGACGGGAGACCGGAGCTCACCTTTCCGCGGGCGCGCCACATCGTGCAGCGGCGCGAGTGGGAGGACGTTCTTGCACCCAACATCCGTTCCGCCCACACCTACTGGCCGGAGAACTTTGCCGGCCTGGCCGATTCCGGCCTGCTCGAGCTGGTGGAGGGCGAGATGGAGGTCTGCGCCGGCATCACGGTACGGCTCACCGGCGGGCATACCCGGGGGCACCAGATGATGGAGATGACCGGCAGCACGGGCTGTGCCGTCCACCTCGGCGATCTCTTTCCCACCCATGCCCATGCCAATCCTCTCTGGATCATGGCCTATGACAACTTCCCCCTGGAGATCATCGCGCAAAAACAGGAACTCCTGCCCCGCTACAGCCGGCGCGACTGCTGGTTCACCTTCTATCACGACATCCACATGCCGGCCTGTCGTCTGGATGAGGAGGGCCGGGTAACGTCCAGCTTCTGCCGGACCCGGGCCGGATCATCTCCCTGCCACCCGCTTGCCGGGCAGGAGGGCTCTCCAAAGTAGGATGTATTTTCAAAAGGTGCCTGTTTTCTGTTGACAGCCTTTTTCATTCTCGATATAAGATCGAAAATATCTTATATGTCCTTTTTCAGAAACAGGGCCACGGCCATGGCACACGGGTCCTGTCATACAACCCGAACCAACCCCGAGGTGAGTCCATGATTGCCAACTGGATCAACAATGCTCCTTATGCCCAACTGCAGGAACTCTGGTGGTTTCTCTGTTCCCTGGTCGGTTCACTCTTCCTCTTTCTCACCTTTGTCCAGGGCGGCCAGACCCTGCTCTGGCAGGTGGCGGGAACAGAGGACGAGAAATCCCTGGTCATCAATTCCCTGGGGCGCAAGTGGGAACTCACCTTCACCACCCTGGTCCTGTTCGGCGGCGCCCTGTTTGCCGCCTTTCCCAAGTTCTATGCCACCTCGTTCGGCGGCGCCTACTGGGTCTGGATCCTGATCCTGTTCTCTTTCATCGTCCAGGCGGTGAGCTATGAATACCGCAGGAAACCGGCCAACGTCCTCGGCGCCCGGGTCTACGAGGGCTTTCTCTTTTTCAACGGCTCGGTGGGCATCCTCCTCATCGGCGCCGCCGTGGGTACCTTCTTCACCGGCTCCAACTTCACCCTCAACGAGTACAACTTCGTCACCTGGACCAGCTCCCTGCGCGGCCTGGAGGCGGCATTCTCCCTGTTCAATCTCTCGGTCGGCCTTTTCCTGGTCTTCAATGCCCGCACCCTGGGCGCCCTCTACCTGCTCAACAACATCGACTTCTCAGATGCCGCCGAGCTGGAGGAACGGCTGCGGAAGGCCGTATGGACGAACTTCAAGCTCAGCCTGCCCTTTCTCGGCTGGGTCCTGATCCAGATCCTGCCCATGGACGGCTTCGGTATCAGTGACAGCGGCGAGATCGTCCGGGTAACCTGGAAATACCTGCTCAATCTGGTCCAGGTGCCGGCCCTGTTCCTCGCCCTGACGGCCGGACTGGCCCTGGTGGTCACCGGAGTGCTGCTTGCGGTCAAATCCGAGGCCAGGTGCGGTATCTGGTCATCGGGCCTGGGCACGGTGCTCTTCGGACTCGCCGTCTTCGGCATGGCCGGCTTCAACAACACCGCCTTCTATCCGTCCAAGGTGGACCTGCAGTCAAGCCTCACCATCTATAACGCCTCGAGCTCCCTCTATACCCTGCAGGTGATGACCTGGGTCGCCCTGCTCATCCCCTTTGTCCTGGCCTACATCGTCTATGTCTGGTGGTCCATGGACAGGAAAAAACTGGGCATGGACGAGGTCAAGGCCGAGGCGGCCGGCGAACTCTACTGATCATGCGCCTGACACGAGCGGCTGAATACGCGGTCCGATGCATGGTCTATCTTGCCAGGCAGGGCGTGGGCACCCTGAGCAGCCGGCAGGAGATCGCCGCCCATGCCGAGATCCCGCCCCATTTCCTGGCCAAGATCGCCCAGGACCTCGCCCGGGCGGGATTCATCGAAATCAGGCAGGGGGCACGCGGCGGATTTGTGCTCATCCGCGAGCCGGCAGCCATCACCATGCTCGACGTGGTGGAGACCATGATCGGCGAGATCTATCTCAACGACTGCATCGCCCGGCCCTCCTCCTGCAGGATCACCAGTGACTGCGCCGTGCACAGGGTCTGGATGGAGGCCAGGGATCAGCTGCGGGCGACCCTGCAGAAGGTTACCCTGGAGGAGCTTTCCAGGGAAGACTCCTGCATACCGCTCATCCCGGCGGACACGATCCCGAGGATGACAGACAGCGGGCCGGAACCCTCTTCCGGCCGGCAGTGAGGGACAGAAGACGCCGGAGACGCCAGGAGCCGTAACTGATCACAGGGTGTGCAAGGGTATGGTTTTTCAACCTCGTTTTTGTAAGCGGTCTCAGGTGCCGGTGAAGAACACTCCAACCAAGGGGCAAGCCATGGAACAGACAATGGTACCACGGCCGGGCATCGTGACGACTGTCCTGCGCTTCTACGTGGACGGTTTTCGCAGGATGACCCTGGGCCGCACCCTGTGGAAGGTCATCATCATCAAGCTGATCATCATGTTCGGCGTGCTGAAACTGTTTTTCTTCCACGATTTTCTGGGCACCAGGTTTACCACCGATGAACAGCGGGCCGACTATGTGCTGGAGCAGATAACCATGCCGGCCCGGGGACACATTACACCACAAGGAGGAGAAAGATTATGATCGAGAACATGGACCCGACCATGGTGAACTGGGCCAGGGCGCAGTTCGCGCTGACCGCCCTGTACCACTGGATCTTTGTGCCGCTGACCCTGGGAATCACCTGGATCATCGCCTTCTACCACACCATCTACGTGCGGACGGGCAGCGAGGAATGGAAACGGCTCACCAAGTTCTGGATGAAACTCTTTGGCATCAACTTCGCCATCGGTGTCGCCACCGGCATCATCCTTGAATTCGAGTTCGGCACCAACTGGTCCAACTACTCCTGGATGGTGGGCGACATCTTCGGCGCCCCCCTGGCCATCGAGGGCATTGTCGCCTTCTTCCTGGAGGCCACCTTCTTTGCCGTCATGTTCTTCGGCTGGAACCGGGTCTCCAAGAAGTTCCACCTCTTCTCCACCTGGATGGTCGCCATCGGCTCCAACATGTCCGCGGTCTGGATCCTGGTGGCCAATGCCTGGATGCAGTACCCCACCGGCCAGTCCTTCAACCCTGACACCGCCCGCTTCGAGATGCAGAACTTTGCCGATGTGGCCCTCTCGCCGGTGGCCATCTCCAAGTTCACCCATACCACCAGCTCGTCCATGCTGCTGGCCTCGCTCTTCATCATCTCGATCTCGTCCTGGTACCTCCTGAAAGGGCGCCACATCCGGATGGCCAAACGCTCCATCGTCGTGGCCTCCATCTTCGGCCTGCTGGCCTCGGCCATGGTGGGCCTCACCGGTGACGAGGCCGCCTACGAGGTGGCCCAGCACCAGCCCATGAAGCTGGCCGCCTTCGAAGGGCTTTACAAGGGCGAGAAAAACGCCGGCCTGGTCGCGTTCGGCATGATCAACAGCGACAAGAAGGTGGGCGATGACCAGGACCCCTTCCATTTCGAGATCCGCATCCCCGGCCTGCTCACCCTGCTGGCCAACCGGTCGCTTGGCACCTTTGTTCCCGGCATCAATGACCTGATCTACGGCAACAGGGATGAGGGTATCATGGGCGCAGACGAGAAGATCGAGAAAGGCAAGATCGCCATTGCCCGGCTCGCCGAGTACAAAGAGGCGAAAAAGACCGGTGACGCACAGGGTGCCGCTGCCGCACTCGCCGTGTTCAACGAGCACAAGCCCTATCTCGGCTACGGATTCCTCGACAAGCCCGAGGATGCCGTACCGCCGGTGGCCATGTCCTTCAATGCCTTCCACATCATGGTGGTCCTGGGCACACTCTTCCCCCTGGTCTTCATCGCCTTTCTCTACTTCTCCTGGAAAGGCACCATCCAGGAGCAGAAGTGGCTGCAGGTCCTCGGCCTGCCCATGATCCTGCTCGCGCTCGCCGCCCACATGGCCGGCTGGATCGTCGCCGAGGTGGGCCGCCAGCCCTGGACCATCCAGGACCTGCTGCCGGTCTCCGTGGCCAGGTCCAACCTGACCACCGGCACGGTGCAGACCACCTTTTTCATGTTCGCGGCCCTGTTCACCATTCTGCTCATTGCCGAACTGAGTATCATGGCCAAACAGATCAGCATCGGACCGGAGGAGGAGTAAGAAAATGATCGCCAATCTCGATTATCCGACCCTGCAGCATCTCTGGTGGCTGCTCTGCTCGGTGGTGGGGGCCCTGTTTCTCTTCCTGACCTTTGTCCAGGGAGGACAGACCCTGCTCTGGCAGGTGGCAAAGACAGAAGACGAAAAATCCCTGGTCATCAACTCGCTGGGCCGCAAGTGGGAACTCACCTTCACCACCCTGGTCCTGTTCGGTGGCGCCCTGTTTGCCGCCTTTCCCAAGTTCTACGCCACCTCCTTCGGCGGTGCCTACTGGGTCTGGATCCTGATCCTGTTCACCTTCATCGTCCAGGCGGTAAGCTACGAATACCGGAAAAAGCCCTTCAATGTCCTGGGCGCACGGGTATATGAGCTGTTCCTGTTCATCAACGGCTCGGTGGGCATACTGCTCATCGGCGCTGCCGTGGGCACCTTCTACACCGGCTCCAGCTTCCAGCTTTCCGAGTACAACTTCGTCACCTGGACAAGTCCCCTGCGCGGCCTGGAGGCGGCATTTTCCCTGTTCAACCTGTCGCTGGGTCTGTTCCTGGTCTTCAATGCCCGCACCCTGGGCGGGCTCTACCTGCTCAACAACATCGAGCTGAGCAATGTGCCTGCAATGGAGACCCGGCTGCGCAGGGCGGTATGGACCAGCTTTGTCTGCAGCCTGCCGTTTCTCCTCTACGTGCTGGCCAGCCTGCTCCTGATGAAGGGCTTCGGCATCGTCGACGACAAGGGGACCGTTGAACTGGTGAGCCGCAAGTACCTGGCCAACCTGCTGGCCAATCCCTGGCTGATCGGCCTGCTGGCCGCCGGCCTGGCCCTGGTGATCCTCGGAGTGTTCCGCGCTGCGAAATCCACCAGTACCGCCGGCATCTGGTTCGCCGGTCCGGGCACGGTCCTGGTCGGACTGACCGTGCTCCTGCTGCCGGCCTACAACAACACGGCCTTTTATCCGTCCAGGGTGGACCTGCAGTCGAGCCTGACCATCTACAATGCCTCGTCCAGTCCCTATACCCTGATGGTCATGACCTATGTCGCCATCGCCATTCCCTTTGTCCTCGCCTACATCGCCTATGTGTGGTGGGCCATGGACCGGCGCAAGCTGACCGTTGACGAGGTGAGCGGCAAGGCATACTGAGGAGAGCAAAAAATCCCTGGCACGTCAAAACGGTTGCCGCGTGCGGTGAACTGTTACCACCGAGATCCATCGGCCCGGCCGTGAGGATCTCGCAGACACCAAGGCGTGGCCGCGGGGACTGCTGATTTCCGCCGGCTGTCCCCGGCCACCGATTTCCGATACCTGCAAGGAGTGAACCTATGAGTACCGTACTGCTTATCTGCTGGGTGGCCCTGATCGTCGTCTCCTACCGGGGCGCCATCTATGCCCTTGACAAGCTGAACCTGCTGTAACCCGCGACCTCCTCCGGGGCGGCCGGGTCTCCTCCTTTTTCCCGGCCGCCCCTTTTTCCCCGTCCATCCCGCGCCCATGGAACAGATATCGCCCAAGATCCTGCTGCTCGGCTCCAACGTCAAGATCACCAACCTGCCCATCAAGGAGGTCAGCCTGCTCGAAGAGGGCAGCCTGCCCGCCTATGGCTACAACCCGGGCGATGACATCGACCTGCTTGCCGGCAGGGTCTCCATTGAAAACGGCCGCCTGGAACAGTGCCTGACCTGGCTCTCCATCTATCTGACCGGTTCGGAACTGACGCCACGACTCCATTCCGTGGCCTATGGCAGTGAAAAACAGGTTTTCCAGATCTTCCGCAAACGTAAGGGCACAGCAGTGGAGAAACCGGATCACGGCTGGTTCATGGTCAATCAGATCCTGCCCTCCGAGGGTCGCGGCGCCGAATCAGAACCCCTGGTGATCGACAACTCCAACCTGGAGGCGGTACGGGACAACAGCGGCATCGTCATCATCGACGACTCCGGCGTCCCGCCCCAGGTCTGCGATGACCTGGCCGATCTCAACCCCGGCTTCTGGTGTATTGCCATGGGCATTTCGGTGGCCCACTGGCAGCAGTGGGCGGCCAGGCTCGGCAACCGCTTTACCCTGTTCTGCCGCCTCTCCGACCTGGAGACCACCCGCATGGAGATGGACAGCTCCGTCAACTGGGAGACCATTGTCGCCATGAGCCTGCGCGCCCTGCGCACCCCGGAGGTCGGCCTCTGGGACCGGGAAAGCAATCGCTTTCTCTGCCACATCATTGTCGAGATGTTTCCGCACGGTCTCCTCTATGTCGGCCCGGAGGGCACCTTCTTCCGTTACCGCAAGAACCACCTGCCGGAAAAATCCACTCCCCGCCATCGGGGTTCGGTGCCCTGCTATGACACCATGGTCACCTCCATGCTGACCATGGATGCCATGCGCTTCGGCGGTTTCGAGTTCTGCCGCAACTATATCTTCGACTTCTCCAAGCAGGTCCTGCTCAACTGGCACATCCTCTACGAGCACGGCTATTATTTCAACAACGGCCTGGAGTTTCCCAACCTCGATCTCTCGGCCACCTTTCCCAACGGCTCGCCCTGCTCTTTCATCAACACCACGCCGGACCCCTCCTTCATCGAGCTGCCGGCCTTCTCCGCCGACTTTGACTCCACCCTGGACCTGGTGGCCAGCCAGGTCTGGAACGAAGACAAGAAAAAGGCCCTGCGCTCCTTTTTCCGGCGCCCGACGCGGGGGAATACACCCGGACCCTACGATGGCCTGCCCTTCGATTACCTGGACGTGATCGTCTCGGTGCTGCATCACCTCAAGGAAGAGGTCAACCGGGGCCGTGGTTTTGCCGAACTGCCCATCTTCCAGCTCGGCCACCTGCGCACCACCGATCCGGCCGAGATCGATCCGGTCATCACCCTCCACAATGTCATGGAGTCCTATGTCTCCAAGGCGCACGTGCTCAGGCCACTGTGTATCGGCGTCTTCGGCCCGCCAGGCTCCGGCAAGTCCTTTGCCGTCAAACAGGTGGCCAACGTGATTGCCAGGAATTTCGAGGGCAGTCCGTTCGACTTTTTCGAGTTCAACCTGACCCAGTTCGCAAGCCCCGACGAGATCAACTCCGCCATTGATCCGGTCCGCGCCTCGGTGGCCCAGGGCAAGGTGCCCATTGCCTTCTGGGACGAGTTCGACTGCCGGTTCGACGGCCAGGAATTCGGCTACCTGCGCTACTTTCTGCCCTCCATGCAGGACGGGGTCACCTACGTGCATGGCATCCCCTACCATATCGGCCGCGCCATCTTTGTCTTTGCCGGCGGAGTCAAGGCGAGCTGGGCCGACATGGAGGCCCTGCTGACCCCTGACAGCCCGGAAAAGCTGCAGCGCGCCAAGACCCTGAAGATTCCCGACTTCATGAGCCGGCTGCGGGTGGTTCTCGACATCGACGGCATCGAGATCCAGGAACATCTGCTGCGCGATTCGGCAAGCGAGGAGGAACTGGAGGAGCTGCGTCGCATCCTGCTCAAACGGGCCTTCATCATCGCCCACCAGATGCAGACCCACTGGAAATCGGCGGCCCGCAAGACCTCGGGCCTGCTGCTGCGTCTCCTCCTTGCCGACTACAAGTTCGGAGCCCGCTCCATCGAGGCGGTGATCGAGGCGAGCCGGGCCGCGGACCGGCTGGTCTATGGTCTGCCCGAGCTGATCGCCCCATCGGCTGCCCGGATCCATGCCCAGTGGCGGGTGGATCTGGAACGGCGGATCGACCAGGTACGGAAACAGAAGGGGCTGCGGGCGGTATGGTAGCCGCGGTATACCGCAGCATCGCTGCCGGCCGCAGGAAAGCGGTCAGAGAGACCGCTTACAAAAACGAGGTTGAAAAATCGTGGCCCTGGGCAACCTGCCGACCCTGTTCAGGAATCCCCTGGAATATCTGGGGGCGCTCATCCTCTGTTTTCTCCTTGCAGTGGTCGTTGTCCGGATCCTGTACTGAGGAGAGGGGCCTGGCAAGGGATCGGATTATCCCGTTGACCGCAGCCGTTTCAATACCTTATACTGTACCTGCCAGGCAGTTGCCGGTATTTCTCCTTCCCGGTCCCTGACGTCTGACAGGCCGACACATGCATATTTCTTCTTAAAAGTACCGGTCTTTTCAGGTGGTTGCCGATACCGGTGAACTATTACGTTTCTTCAGCCGCCAAAGGATACATTCCATGACGTCACGTAACCTCTGCCTGCCACCACGCCTTTTCCTCCTCTTTTTCTGTTTGTTTTTCCTGCTGCCGGCTGCTGCCTCCGGCCAGGAATGGCGCTACACGGTGCAGCCCGGTGACAATGCCTGGGATGTGGGCAGACGGTATCTCAAGAGCATGCGCTACTGGCAGCAGTTCAAGGCGCTCAACCATATCCGGGATCCGCGGCGCATCACCCCGGGCAGCCAGCTCCGGTTCCGACTCGACTGGCTCAAGTCCGGCGCGGTTATGGCCACCCTGCAGACGGTCCAGGGCCCGGTAACCGTGTGGCGGCCGGGCAGCGGCAACGCCATTGCCGCCCGGGCCGGGATGGCGCTCTGGGCTGGCGACGAGATCCGCACCGGTCCTGGCGGCAATGCCAGCATCCGTTTTGCCGACAACTCCCGTGTCCTCGTGGAACAGGAGTCGATCCTGGCCCTGGACTCGCTCAAAGATTACGCCGGCACCGGCATGGCTGACACCAGGCTGTATCTGAAAAAAGGCAGGACCGACAACAGGGTCACGCCGAAAAAGGGGCCGGGATCCCGCTTCGAGATCCGCACGCCTTCGGCCATGGCCGCAGTGCGCGGCACCAGCTACCGCATCGGCAGTGATGGCGCGCTGATGCGGACCGAAGTCAGCACCGGTGCAGTGACGGTGGCCAACGAACTGGCCCGGCAGACCGTGCCGGCGCGCTACGGCACCCTGACCGGAAAAGAGGAGAAACCCCGCCCGCCGATACCGCTGCTGCCGCCGCCGGATCTTTCCTCCCTGCCCGGGATCATGGAGGAATCGCCCTTCACCCTGCGTTTCCCCCCGGTCCCGGGTGCGGCCGGCTACCGGCTGCAGGTGGCCGCCAGCCGGGACTTCGACACGCTGCTGGCCGACACGGTCTCGGATCAGCCGAGAATCGTGGTGCCGCAACTGGCCGACGGCGACTATGTCCTCCGCTTGCGGGCCATTGACGCCCACGGCCTGGAGGGGCTCGATGCCTACCACCGGTGCACGCTCAATGCCCGTCCCCTGCCGCCCATCCGCGTCAGGCCCGGGGAAGGCGCCGTACTCACCGATCCGCGGCCGACCTTTCTCTGGTCAGCGCCCGAGCTGGCCAGAAGCTACATCTTCCAGCTTGCCGACAACAGGACGTTCACCAATCCCCTCATCGACCTGCAGGAGTATGGGAAAACCACCTTCCGGCCGGCGAAGAAGCTGGCCCCCGGCACCTACTACTGGCGCGTCGCCGGCCGTGACGCCGACGGCAGGCCAGGTCCCATGGGGCTGACCATGAGTTTCCGCATCCCGGTGCCGGCCCCGGACATGGGGCAGTCAGAATTCGACCCCAGGGAGATGGTCTTCCGCTGGAAACCGGTGGGCCCGCAACAGCGCTACCACATCCAGATCGCCACGGACAAGGACTTCGGTCACCTCATCGTTGACCGGCAGACCGGCAAGGCCCGGTTCAAGATGACGGCCCTGGATCCGGGCGACTACTATATCCGGGTGGCGACCATCGAGCCCGATGACTTCCAGGGACCATTCAGCAGCCCCCAGCACCTGAAGGTGCCCTCACCTCCCAATCCGTGGGCACTGATCCTCGGCCCGCTCTTCTTCCTCGGTGTTGCCCTGTAACCGTGGCCGAGCATGCGAAATACCGGGGCCATCCCCTGCTTTTCAGTCTCCTGGTGTCCATGCTGGTCCTTGCCCTCACCGCCGGCCACCTGGTATGGCGCTGGGACTTCACCGTCTACGACCTCCTTGCGCCCGTCTTCCGACGCCCGGCGCCCCGGGATATCGTTATCCTGGCCATCGACGAACAGAGCCTGGACCGGCTGGGCCGCTGGCCGTGGTCCCGCCGTCTCCATGCCCGCCTGGTGGACAAACTGAGCCGATGCGACACCAGGGCCGTGGGCCTGGATATCATCTTTGCCGAGCCCTCTGCGGACAGCCATGACGACCGGCTCCTGGCCCGGGCCATCCGCAACAACGGCCACATCGTCCTGCCCGTGGTCAACGAGGCGTCCAGGCCAGGCGGCGCCCTGAAACTGACCACGCCGCTGCCGCTGCTCGCCGATGCCGCGGCCGACCTCGGCCATGTGGACGTCGAACTGGACCGGGACGGCATGGTCCGCCGTACCTTTCTCATGGCCGGGCCCGGGCGGGCGAAATGGCCGGCCTTTGCCCTGGCCATGCTGCTGCCCGATGCCCCGGACATGGGCAACCACCTGCCCGGCCGGCGAAATCCCCATCCGGACAGCGCCTCCCCCGGTTCCTGGGTCCGGGACTACGAGATCATGATCCCCTTTGCCGGCCCTCCCGGCCACTTCCGCCGTATCTCCGTGGCCGACTTCCTCGCCCCCTCCTTTGATCTCCGGAGTCTGGAGGACGCCTATGTCCTGGTCGGCATCACCGCTCCCGGGCTCGGCGACGGCCTGCCCACCCCGGTCTCCGGCCATGGTATGCCCATGCCGGGCGTGGAGCTGAATGCCACCATCCTCGACACCCTGCGCAGCGGCCAGGCGGTCCAGCCCCTGGCCCTGCCCCTGCAACTGGCGCTGAGCTGCACCCTGATCCTGCTCTCCTTTCTCCTCTATCCCCGTCTCCAGGCCAGGTCCAGCCTGACGGCCGTGGCCCTGCTCCTCGCCCTCACGCTGCTGGCCAGCGTTCTGCTCCTGCGCCTCTTTCACCTCTGGTATCCGCCGGTGGCAGCCCTGGCCGGCCTGGTGCTGGGCTACCTGCTCTGGACCTGGCGGCGCCTGGAATGGACCGTGGCCGAGCTGGCGAGGGAAAAAGAGCAGGCCCTGGTGACCCTCCATTCCATCGGCGACGGGGTGATCCGCATCGACCGCCAGGGCCGGATCCGCTATCTCAATCCCATGGCCGAGCTGATGACCGCATGCACTACCGGCGAGGCCTGCGGCCGGCCGCTGGCGGAACTGGTGCAGCTGACCGATGAACGTCATGGCCGGGAGCTGGAGCCGCTGCTCGCCGGCGCCATCCGGGCCGACCGGCCGGCGACCCTGCAGGTGGATGCGCGTCTGGCCAACCGGGATGGGCGTGAATACATCGTCCATGTCAGTGCGGGCACGATCCGGGATCAACGCCAGGGCATCTCCGGTGTGGTCCTCGGGATCACCGACCTGACAGAGACCCGTTCCATGGCGGAACGACTCACCTTCCAGACCACCCACGATCCACTGACCGGCCTGCCCAACCGCGTCCTGCTTGAGGACCGGCTCGGCCAGGCCATCAGCCGGGCCGGCCACCGCCGCCAACGGCTGGCGGTCTACCACGTCGATCTCGATTCTTTCAAGAAGGTCAACGATACCCTGGGACATGCAGGTGCCGACCAGCTCCTGCAGGAGACCGCTGCCCGACTGCAGAACGCGGCTGGCCCCGAGATGACCGTCACCCGTCCGGGTGCGGACGAATTCGTGATCCTGGAAGAGAACATTGCGGAGAGAGACGAGGCGGACAAGGTGGCCGGCAAGCTGCTCGCCGCCCTGCGGGAGCCCTTTGTCATCGAGGGACAGACGATGCGGCTCACGGCGAGTATCGGCATCAGTCTCTTCCCCGATCACGGCAGCCGGGTCGAGGAGCTGCTCCAGAATGCCGATATCGCCATGTATCACGCCAAGGAGACCGGCGGCAACGACTTCCTGCTTTTCTCCGGCAGGATGCAGGACTGGCTGCAGGAACGACTGGACCTGGAAAATCGGCTGCGCCGGGCCCTGGAACGGGAGGAACTCACCCTCTATTACCAGCCGCAGATCCGTCTCAGCGACGGCCGTCTCATGGGGGTGGAGGCACTGCTGCGCTGGCAGACCCGGGAGGGGAAGCATATCTCTCCGGCCCGCTTTATCCCCCTTGCCGAGGAGAGTGACCTCATCCTGGCCATCGGCCGCTGGGTCCTGGAGAAGGCATGCCGGCAGGCAAAAGAATGGCAGGAGCTGGGATTTCCACCCATTACCATGGCGGTCAATATCTCGCCGAAGCAGTTTCTGCAAAAGGACTACCTGGACCTGATCGTCAGGATCCTGGAAGAGACCGGCCTGTCCGCCCGCTACCTGGAACTGGAGATCACCGAAAACACCATCATCCGGCATCTGGAGCACTCAAGCCGTTTCATCCAGGGATTCCGCGAACTCGGCGGCACTGTCTCCATCGATGACTTCGGCACCGGCTATTCCTCGCTCAGCTACCTGAAACAGTTTCCCGTCGACCACCTGAAGATCGACCGGTTCTTTGTCCGCGACATCGCTGTCGCACCCGAGGATGCGGCCATCACCAGGGCGGTGATCGCCATGGCCCACGGCCTGGACCTGAGCGTGGTGGCGGAAGGAGTGGAGACCCAGGCACAGCTCGCCAAACTCCTGGACCAGAACTGTGACAAGGTGCAGGGATACCTGCTGGCCAAGCCCCTGTCCCCACGGGAGATGACCGAGCTGCTGGCGCGGGGAGGATCCTGCACCGCCTATCCGGCCAGGAAAGAGGAGTCATAGGAAAAGGCACCGGTCGTTTGTAAACGTTCAGCAGCACGCCATCTGCACGCGCCCACGGCTGGCCGCATAGCGGTAATCGCCCACAGGAACCGCATCTTTGCACGGCCGTGCCTGCCCGCAGAGGTAAGCTACCGGAGTCTCCCTACGCTCGCTTACCTGACGGCCAGCCGCGATCACGCACAGCTGACGCACTGCTGAACTTTTACCGGGTCTTTTCACTGACAGCGCAGAAAAGCCGCCTGCAGCATGACGGGATAATCGAAACGGATCCTGTCATTGCCCCATTCCTTGAACCCGATGTTGACCCAGTCGCCCTGTTGCTCCCAGACATCGTAACCGTACTTCCAGCCGCACCACTGCTCGTTGCAGAGGTATTCCCGGTCAGGCCCGTAGTAGACGAAGTTGAGTCCCTCGTCTTCCTTCATCTGGCGGCTCTGGCCGATGAGGATCATGTCGGCGCCGCGCATCTTTGCCTCGTCGGAGATGGAGTCCCGGATGGTTCTGCCCGTTGAACCTGCCGGCAGGGTCACGAGGACCTGGGCAAAGACGCGGCATGACGGCGGCACCTGGCTGGCCATGAAGGCATAGGCCACCCTGCTGGTGGGCGGATAGGTCTTGCCGGTGTAGATCACTGCCTTTTTGCCGCCACACGAGGCCAGCAGCACAAGCACTGCCAAGCTCAGGATAAGCGGTCGCATGATGCCAGACATAACGTTCTCCCGTGGATTCTGTTTTCTTTCCAGCGTCCCTCGTCTATGATAGGAACGCTGTCTGGATTCAGGGCAGGCCGGTCGCGACCGGACTTCGGACTGTCCACAGATCAGACAGCAAAACAGGACACAGGGAAGAATGCAAGAGGAAAACAACAACGGGCCCGAAGGCCGACGGCGGGCCCGGAGCGACCCGGACAAAGACTGGCGGAAGACGGGCACGGACAGAGGAGAAGAGCAGGACCTCGCCTTCCACCTCCGCAATGACCTGCTTCTTCTCCTGGTGGCGGGCATCTGGGGATTCGGCTTTGTGGCACAGCGGGCCGGCATGGAGCATCTGGGGCCCCATGCCTTCAACGGCATCCGCTTTCTGCTCGGCAGCCTGATCCTGGTTCCCATGGCCTGTGGCGACACCATGCCGCCCCGGGAAACCGGCCGCCGGATCCCGGCTCTTGCCGCCGGCATCCTGCCCGGCCTGGTGCTCACCGCCGGCGCTGCCCTGCAGCAGGTCGGCCTCCAGTACACCACCGCCGGCAAGGCGGGTTTTATCACCGGCCTTTATGTGATCATGGTGCCGCTGCTCGGCCTGCTCCTGGGACAACGTACGGAACAGGGCACCTGGCTCGGTGGTGTCCTGGCGGTGCTTGGCCTCTACCTGCTCTCCATCCGCGGTGACTTCTCCATCGGCCGGGGCGACCTGCTGGAACTGATCGGCGCTGTCTTCTGGGCAGTGCACGTACTCCTGCTGTCCTACCTGTCACCCCGGACCAATCCCATCCGCCTGGCCATGGTCCAGTTCGCGATCTGCGGCCTGCTCAGCATGGTCCTGGCGGTCCGGCTCGAGAGCATCAGCATGGCCGCCATCCGCGAGGCCGCAGTACCGCTTGCCTATTGCGGCATCTGTTCTGTCGGCATCGGCTATACCCTGCAGGTGGTTGTCCAGCGTCGGGCCCACCCGGCCCATGCCGCCATTCTCCTCAGCCTGGAGGCCCCTTTTGCCGCCTTCGGCGGCTGGTGGCTCCTGGACGAAACCCTGTCGGTGCGGGCCATGGCCGGCTGCCTGCTGATGCTGGCCGGCATGCTCACCTCGCAGCTCTGGCCCCTGCTGCCCGGAAAGGAAACCACACGGAGACAGAGCTGCAGAACTCAATAGATGAGCGAGCCCGCCTTGATCTCCTTTTTCCGCTTTACATACTCTTCCCGGGAGATCCTGCCGGCCTCGAAATCCCTGTCCAGCTGGTCAAGCTGTTTCTTGGTCCGGTATTCATAGGCTGCACCCGCGCCCACGGCACCGACGGCGGCACCACCCACAAAATCCCTGCTGCAGCCCACCTGCAGGCTGCCCAGCAACAGAACCAGTATCACGATTCCCTTTCCGCTCATCTTGTCCACCTCCATAAGGCGCAGCATGCGCATTCACAACTCTCCTGCGGACCGGTCCTTTTTCATTGTGGTCAAAAAACGGATGGTTGATCCTCCCGTGAGGGATTACGTTTTTCCCGGTCCCGGTCCCGGGGGTACCCATTACGACCTCCTGACTGCAAGATATATTCCCTTTTTCCGGCTCTCCCGGAAGGAAACGGATCGGGCTCAACCCTCCATGCACCAGGTCCAGGCATTGCGGAACATCTGCAGCCAGGGCGAGGCCTCCTGGTTCCGCATCTCTGTCGGCAGCCAGTGACACTGCCAGGGCAGAAAGGCCCGCTCCGGGTGCGGCATCATGGCAAGATGGCGTCCGTCCGGGGAGCAGAGCCCGGCCCAGCCGCCGGGCGAGCCGTTGGGATTGAAGGGATAGCGCTCCGTGGCCGCACCCCGGTCGTCCACATAGACCAGCGGCACCAGGTGATCGGCCTCCACCTGTGCCCGCAGGTCCGGATCGGGAAAATGGAGCCTGCCTTCACCGTGATCGACATGGATGCCGAAAACGAGATCCTGCATGCCACGCAGCATGATGGCCGGGCTGTGCCGGACCCTGACCGTCACCCAGCGGGACTCGAAACGACCGGAGGTATTGCGGACAAAACGGGGCTGCCGTTCCGCCTCCAGGCCCCGAAAGGGCACCCAGCCCAGGAGAGCGAAGAGCTGGCAGCCGTTGCAGATACCCAGGGTGAAGGTGTCGTCGCGCTCGTAGAATGCCTGGAACATCGTCTGCAGCTTCTCGTTGAACAGGATGGCTGCAGCCCAGCCCTTGGCCGATTCGGGCACGTCGGCATAGGAGAACCCGCCCACCGCAGCCAGGCCGCGAAACTCTTCCAGGCTGACGCGTCCCTCGAGGAGATCGGTCATACAGATGTCCCAAGGCTCGAAGCCGGCGGCAAAGAAGGCGGCACTCATCTCCCGGTCCGAATTGGACCCCTCGTCGCGGAGGATGGCCACCCGGGGACTGTCGCCACAGAGAGACACCTTTGGGGCGAGCCCCTGCAGGGAAAAGGGAACGTGGTAGCTGGGCCCTGGCCGGTCGAAAATCTGCTGCCGCTCTTCCTCGGCACAGGCCGGGTTCATCTGCAGCCGCTCGAGCTGGTGGGATGTCTCCTCCCACCACTGCCGCAGCGGGGGCATCTCCTCGTCGAGCACGGTCTCGCCGTTGTACCGGATGCGGACTCTCCTGTCGGCAGAGGTGGTGCCGAGGATGGCGGAGGGAATATCCGCCTCGGCCAGCAGCGTCCGGACCGCATCCAGGTCCTGCTGGCGGCACTCCAGCACCAGGCCCAGTTCCTCGGAAAAGAGTGCGGCCAGGGCAGGGTCGTGGCCCTGCAGGCCGATATCCAGGCCGCAGTTGCCGGCAAAGGCCATCTCCAGGACCGTGGTGATGAGCCCGCCGTCGCTGCGGTCGTGTCCGGCCAGGACCAGGTCCCGGCCGATCAGGTCCTGCACCAGGGCAAAGGCCCGCCTGAGCAGCCCAGGATCCTCCAGGTCCGGCACCTGGTTGCCGAGGCGGCCCAGGGTCTGGGCCAGGGCCGTGGCGCCCAGCCGGTTCCTGCCCGGCGCCAGGTCAAGCAGCAGCAGGAGGCTGCCCGGCTCCTTGATGTCCGGCGTCACCACCCGGCGGACATCACGCATGGCCGCATAGGCGGAGATGACAAGCTGCCGGGGCGACTTGACGGTCTCCTCCCCGACCATGGTGGCCATGGACAGGCTGTCCTTGCCGCCGTCCACGGCCATGCCCACGCCGATCATGGCATCCCGCATGGCCCGGGCCGCATCGTTCAGGGCCGCGCCCTCGCCGGGCAGCTTGGGCGCCCACATCCAGTTGGCCGAGCACTTGATCTGTCCGGGATCGTCGATCTTCGCCCAGACCAGGTTGGTCATGGCCTCGCCCACCGCCATGCGGGCGCCGGCGGCAGGATCCACCACCATCTTGATCGGCTGCTCGCCGATGGCCGTGGCACCACCCGACAGGCTGAAATGGCTCTGCGCCACCACGGCAACATCGGTGAGCGGCAACTGCAGGGGACCGCAGCACTGCTGGGCCGCGATCAGACCGGTGACCGCCCGGTCCACCTTGGAGGTGAGAAAGCGTTTCGAGCCCACCGAGACCAGGCGGAGCACGTTGTACAGGGCCTCGCGAACCGTCAGCCCGGCCGGGATCGCCAGCGGTGCCAGGCCGGGATCGAGGCGCGAATCGGTAAAGGTCTTCTGCGGCATGCCGCCCAGGACCCGGTCCAGTTCCAGGTCCACGGGCGTGGAATCGTCCAGGGCGTCATGGACCACGAAGCGCAGATCACCGGTGACCCGGCCCAGGACCTCGCAGGCCACCTTTTCCCGGTCGCAGATGGCCTGGAACCGCTCGATATTCTCCGGCCGGATCAGGAAGCCGTTACGCTCCTGGTACTCGGCCACGTAGATCTCGAGCACGCTCATGGTGGGGTCCCCCACCCGGATGTTGCGGATCTCCACCCAGCCGCCGGAGTGTTCCACCAGCTCCTTGAGCACATTGGCCGGGCCGCCGGCGCCCTGATCGTGGATCACGTCGATGAGGGTCCGGTCGCCCATCTCGTTGCAGGCCCGGATCACCCGGTTCATCTTCTGTTCCATCTCGGCGTCGCCGCGCTGGACCGCGTCAAAGTCCAGCTCCGAGACATTCTCGCCCTGGAGCATGCTCGAGGCGGCACCGCCGCCGAACCCGACCCGGTAGGCGGGCCCGCCCACCTGGACGATGAGCATTCCCTTTTCCTCGGCCGCCTTCTCGGTGTGGCGATCGTCGATCTGGCCGATACCGCCGGTGAACATGATCGGTTTCAGATAGCCCCAACGCTCGCCGTTGTCCAGCCGCAGGTCAAAGGAACGGGTGAAGCCCTGGATCAGGGGTTCGCCGAACTTGTTGCCATAGTCGGAGGCGCCGTTGCTGGCCTCGATCTCGATCTCCAGGGCCGGGGCCAGGTTGTCCGGGCAGGTATAATGGTTCTCCCAGGGCAGTTCGTAACCCGGGATATGGAGATTGGCCACGCAGTAGCCGGCCGTGCCGGCCATGACAAAGCCGCCCCTGCCCGTGGCCTGGACGTCGCGGATCCGGCCGCCGGTCCCGGTCTCGGCGCCGGGAAAGGGGGCGACACCGGTGGGAAAGTTGTGGGTCTCGGCGGTGAGCAGCATGTGGTAGCGCACCTTCCTGGGCACGAGCGGTGAGGGCTCGCCCGGCCGCTCGGGATGCAGGGTGGTGATCTCATGTCCCCGGATCACGCTGGAGTTGTCCTTGAAGGCCACCACCGACCCCTCGGGATTCGCCTCCAGGGTGGCGGTGACCACCTCGAACAGGGTCTCGTCCAGCTCCTGGCCGTCGATGATCTGGCGGCCGCGGAAAAAGCCGTGCCGCGAATGTTCCGAGTTGGCATTGTTGAGATCCATGATCTCGACGATGGTGGGATTGCGCCTGTGCCGGACCACGAAATAGTCGTAGTAGAAATTGCGGTCCCACTCGTCCATGGAGATGCCGGGAATCTCGAGCAGGGCATCGGGCCCCCCGGACATCATGTCCACCTCGTAGACCGGCTCCGGGGTGACCCCGGTCTCGAAGGTGGTGAGCGGCCCGGGATAGTGGCACTCGGTCATCCGGTCGTGGTGGGCGTCGATGAAGGCCTGCAGGTCTTCGCCTTCGGGGACCAGGTAGCGCCGCGAGCGCTCCACCCGGCTGATGCATTCCAGGCCGATGGCCCGGCAGATGGAGACCATGTTGGAGGACCAGGCAGTGGCGAAATTGAGGCGCGGCCCCACCTCCACCACCCGTTCCCCGACGAGAACAGGCTCCGTGGACACGGTATCGGCCAGAAAGCCGTCCGCCAGCACTAGGCGGAGACGCTCTGTTTCCCCCGGCGTAAGGGGACGTGATGATTCAACATTAAAACAGTAGGCAAAACCTGCATCTATCTTCCGGTAGAACCGGGTGACAATGGCTCCCATAACTCGTTCCTTTCCGGCCCGGACACGGCAGGCCGCTCAAGATTCCATGACCCGGGGTGAAACCGGCCCGGCCGGTGGTTCACCCCGCGAATTCCCGGCAGGCGTCCCTGGTTCAGCCAGACGCTGCCCCCTGATCGTAGCACGAATACAAAAAATTTTCCCGGCTAATCCGGCAGGACCGGACCGGACTCCCCGGCCATGGCCGCATCGGCCCTCGAACATCGGCCAGCCTCCAGGGACGAGTGTTGCACGGCCCGGCAACACTACTGGACGCATACCTCCGTACCGGCCGGAGAGACCACCGCCACAGCGGTGCATTTGCACCGGTTCCGGTGGTGCATTTGCACCGGTCAACCACCTGTCGATATCCGCCCGACCGGCCCCCTGTCTGGGCAGGCCCCTGACCGTTCAGTGATCCCATCGGAATAACGACATATTTTCGATTCGCCCTCACCCCTTCTCTGGCCCTGGCACGAAATATGCTGTAAATATTGCCGTACCATTGCAACACCTTTGCCCGTGCCTCCGTACCCTTGCGGCCGGATAACAATGCACCGATAGCGGCGGACTGTTACGGACTGTCCCCCTCCCGCCGGAGAAACCTGTTATGAATCACAAGAGAAAATACTCCCTGTCACCGGAAGAACGGCGCCTACATGACCGCCGGCCCATACGCCTTGCCATCTCCTTCCGCTGCCCGACACCGGCGGCCCGCTCCATCCAGTGGCATTTCGGCGAGACACGGGATGCCGGCATGGGTGGCCTGCAGATCAGCTGTTCCGACCTGTCCGGCCTGGAAGCGGGGGCAGAGGTCGAGGTCATCTGCATGCCGGCGGTGGACCGCTACCGGCAGCATGAACGTCATCCCGTCCAGATCCGGGGCCGGATCATCTGGCTGGACCGGACCGCGGGCCGGCTCGGGATCTCCTACACCGAGCCCTGACCCACGGTCCGGGCTCTCCGTAACCCCTCACCGGGTTGGCAACTATGCGCTTTCACGACCTCAGGGCTGTAAGCGTTCACAGGTAGTGCATATTTGTGCAGGCGTGCCTGGCCGCAGGTAAGCGAGCGCAGCGAGACTCCGATAGCCTACCTCTGCGGGCAGGAACGACCGTGCAAAGATGCGGTCCCTGGGAGCGCTTACCTCCGTATCCCGTGCTTTCTGATCCGATAGCGCAGGGTGTTGCGGGAGATGCCCAGGCAACGCGCCGCCCGGGACTGGTTCCAGTCGCTCTTCTCCAGGGCATCCATGATCAGCGCCCGCTCCTGTGCCGCCAGGTCCATGCCTGCTTCCGGCCCGGGGCAAGACACCTTCTGCCGTTTGCCGGTGCGGATCCTGTCCGGCAGGCAGTGCGCCGCGATCGTCTCGTGTCCCTCCAGGACCAGCCGTTCCAGGACGTTCCGCAGCTCGCGGATATTGCCGGGCCACTCATACTCCTGCATCTGCGCCAGGGCCCCGCTGTCGAGAACAGCCACCGGCCGGCCGTAGCGGGCCGCAAAGCCGGCCAGGAAATGGTCTGCCAGCCGGGCGATATCTTCTGCCCGTTCCCGCAGGGGCGGGAGACGGATGTGAAGAATGTTGAGCCGGTGGAAGAGATCCTCCCGGAACCGCCCCTCCCCGACCATGGCCTCCAGGTCCCGGTTGGTGGCCGAGACGATCTTGACCTGCACCTTCCGCGGCCGGGCGGCCCCCACGGCAAGCACGGTTTTCTCTTCCACGGCATGCAGCAGCTTGGGCTGCAGGGCGAGGGGCAGATCACCGATCTCGTCGAGGAAGAGCGTGCCCCCGTCGGCCAGAACAAAGGAACCGGGCCGGTGGTCGACAGCGCCGGTAAAGGCGCCGCGCCGATGACCAAACAGTTCGCTCTCCAGGAGATCACCGGGAATGGCCGGGCAGTTGACCCGGACAAACGGGGCCTCCGGTGAACCATACTGATGATGAATGGCCCGGGCCACCAGCTCCTTGCCGGTACCCGAGGCGCCGGTGACCAGGACCGCGGAATCGGTCCCTGCCACCAGGGCGATCTCCCGCTCCAGTTGCCGCAGGAAGGACGGCGAGCCGACCATGGCATGGCCTGCGGCCCGGCAGCAGCGGCTCATGGCCCGGGCCACCACCTCCAGGACCCGGTTGTTGTCCACCGGCTTGGTCAGGTAGTCAAAGGCCCCTTCCTTCATGGCCGCCACCGCGGTATCCACCGTGCCAAAGGCGGTGAGCAGGACCAGGGGCACGCCGGGAAACTCCCGGTTGCGGAAACGGAGCACCTCCAGGCCGTCCATGCGGGGCATCTTCAGGTCGCTCACCACCACGTCCGGCCGCCACCGGTGCCAGATCCCGATCCCGGACTGCCCGTCGGCCGCCCCCTGCACCTGGTACCCGGCATCGGCCAGGACCAGCTCCAGCAGCCGCCGCATGCGCTCCTCGTCCTCGATGACCAGAATCTTTCCCTTTTCCCTCATACCCTGTCCCGAAATTTTTCGTAACAGTTCACCGCCATCGGCAACCACCTTGAACTACCTTTCCGCAAGCCCGGTATCCGGCACACCCAGGGGATGGAGGGGAAGCAGGACCGTCGCGACGGTACCGCCGCCCCTGCCGTTGGCCAGGCGTATCTCGCCATTATGGGCCCGGACGATCTGGCGGCAGATCGGCAATCCGAGGCCCAGCCCCTTCTCCCTGGTGGTGAAAAACTTCCGGAACACGTTGTCCAGGTCCTCGTCGGCGATACCGGGCCCCGTGTCCCGGACCGAAAGCTCGACCCCCTGCCCCTGCCCCCGGGCACTGATCTCGATCCTGCCGCCGCCGGCCATGGCCTCTTCGCTGTTGCGCACCAGGTTGAGCATCACCTGTTCGAGCTGTTTGAAATCGCCATGGATGACCGGCAGGTCCTCCGGCACGCTGACGACGATCTCCACCGCCGGATCATGGTCCCCGGAGCGCTGCCAGCGACCTGCCAGGGCGGGCAGTTCCCGCCCCAGGTCCACCGGTGCCAGGACCGGTGGCCGGAACCGGGCCAGTCCCAGCAGGCTGGAGATCACCCGGTTCAGGTTGTCCACCTCGTCCATGATATAGTGCAGCATCTCTTCCCGCACCCCGACGGGCCGGTTGCCGCCGGCCAGGTACTGGGCCGAGCTGCGGATGATGCCAAGGGGATTCTTCAGCTCATGGGCCAGGACCGCGGTCATCTCGCCCAGGGCAGCCATCTTTTCGCTCTGCACCACCTTGGCGAACAGCTTCTCCATGCTCTTCCTGCTCTGCACCAGCGAATCGTACCGCCGGGCATTCTCCAGGGCCACGGCAGCCTGGTTGGCCAGGGTGGAAAAGGTGCGGATGTCCTGGTCACCGAACAGGTGGCCGTCCCGGCGCGCGCCGGCCAGGAGAAGGCCGAGAAGACGGCCGCTTCCCTGCAGGGACAGGACCAGAGGATACCCCGCCGCCCGGATCAGCGCAAGCTCCCGGTCCAGTTCGGGATCATCTTCTGTTCCCAGGGTGAAGCAGTAGCCGCCGGTATCGGCCAGCCGGCCGACCAGTCGGCTCTCCGGCCAGGAGACACCGCCCGGATCGCTCCCTTCCGGGTACAGGCGGCTGTCCCGGTCGTTCAGCAGCAGAAGCGCTGCCCTGCTGAGATTGAAATCCGCGGCCAGGTCCAGGGTCAGAATCCGTACCAGGTCATCCATGCGGAGACACGAGGCCATCCTGCGGCTGAAACGGGCCAGCAGCAAGGAGTCATCGACCCGGTTGCGGAAGATGACCCGCTCGATGAACCGCTGCACCATCCGGGCCAGGGGATTGAACAACAGGGCCACGACGATGATGAAGAGCAGAAACAGGTTCTCGGCAACGATCTCGCGGCCCCAGAGCCAGTGCCTGAGCCCGACCAGAAAACCGGAATAGACCAGGGTCAGGGCAATGATCAGGATGAGGTGCGCCAGCAGGCGGCTGATCATCCGGTCGATACCGAGCAGCCGGTGCCGGAGCAGGGCCACCAGGTAGGCGGCCGGCAGGACCAGGGCGGACAGGATGATCCAGCGGAAGGGGATCAGGGGGTGGTCGGCCAGCAGGTTGGGCAGCAGGTAGAGGAAGAGATAGGGGCCAAAGGTCAACCAGTAGGCGGCCAGGGAAAGCTTGAGCTGGTTCCTGGCAAACCCCGCTGGCAGGCGCAAATAATCGGCCAGATGCTTGGCAAAGGCGCCGACGATGATCAATGGCGCACCGGCGTTGCGCAACCGCTGCATCCAGCCCCAGAAACCAGGGGCCAGGCCGGCCCGGTCCAGGGCCACCGTGGCCGCAAGCAGGGGCGGCAGGAGGTAGAACAGGGGGATGGGCCAGGGCCTGCCGGCCAGCAGGTCCCGCTCGACCGGGAAACGGCAGACAAAATGGGCCCAGGCCCCGAAGGCGATCCAGTTGCTGACCATGATGACAAAGAAACTCGCCGACACGGCCACCGGCTGCAGGAGGCCGAAGTGGGAGGCGATGGTCGAGGCAATGGAGGTGGCGAACCCGCAGAGCAGGACAAAGAAAAGATGGGCCGGCTGGCCGGACGGCGCCCGGAGAAGGGCGATCACGCCCAGAAGAAGAAAGACCGAGACAAGAAGCAGGTGCGGCCAGGCAATGGCCAGGTAGGCCGGCAGGCCCACCGGCCGGACCGCAAGGGGAATATGCAGCCTTTCGCCGTCCCGGAGCAGGGTGACGGTGGCGGGGGGCGCGAGGTGGCGGGGGCCGGTGAACAGGGCTGCCAGCAGCCGGTGATAGGGGGTCCCGTCCACGGCGACGATCACGTCTCCGGGCCGCACCGGGTTGAGCGGTTCCACCACCTGCGAGATCAGCAGTCCCTGCTGGGTCTTCTCCAGGCGAAACCCCGGCGAGCCGGTCACCAGGGCCAGGCCGGAGAGGAACAGCAGGACAATGACCGGGACCGGGAGACAGGCAAGCCACCGGGAGCGGGTCAGCGACGCTTGTACCATGGCACCGGATCAGGAACGAGGTCCCCGGCAGGCGCTACACCAGGCCGGCAAAGAAATCATTGCCCTTGTCATCCACCAGGATGAAGGCGGGGAAATCCCTGACCTCGATCCGCCAGACCGCCTCCATGCCCAGCTCCGGGTAGTCGATGCACGCCACCTCTTCGATGTTTTCCTCGGCGATCAGGGCGGCCGGCCCGCCGATGGAGCCCAGGTAGAACCCGCCGTGGCGACGGCAGCTCTCGGTGACCTGCGGTGAACGGTTGCCCTTGGCGATCATGACCAGGGAACCGCCGTGGCTCTGCAAGAGTTCGACATAGGAGTCCATGCGGCCGGCGGTGGTGGGACCGAAGGAGCCCGAGGGTCTGCCCGGCGGGGTCTTGGCCGGGCCGGCATAGTAGACCGGGTGATTCTTCAGGTAGTCGGGCAAGGGCCGGCCCGCGTCCAGGAGCGCCTTCCAGCGGGCGTGCGCAATGTCGCGCCCCACGATGATGGTTCCGGTGAGCAGGATACGGGTGGCGACCGGGTAGCGGCCCAGCTCGGCCAGGATCTCGGCCATGGGCCGCGCCAGATCGATGCGTACCGCATCCGTGTCCTCCCGGCCGCGGTATCGTTCCGGGATCAGGCTGCCCGGGTCGGTATCGAGTCGTTCGAGCCACAGGCCCTCACGGTCGATACGGGCCCTGATATTGCGGTCGGCCGAGCAGGAGACGCCCAGACCCACCGGCAGGGAGGCACCATGACGCGGCAGGCGGAGCACCCGCACGTCGTGCGCAAAGAACCTCCCCCCGAACTGGGCACCGATGCCCAGCTCCCGGCTGGCCTGCAGCAGCCGCTGTTCCAGGTCGTGGTCGCGAAAGGCGCGGCCATACTCGTTGCCGCTTGCGGGCAGGCTGTCCAGGTAACCGGTACTGGCCAGCTTGACCAGTTTCGTATTTGCCTCCACGCTGGTGCCGCCGATGACAAAGGCAATGTGGTAGGGCGGACAGGCCGCCGTGCCCAGGGTCTTCATCCTGCTGACCAGGAAATCAAACAGGGTATCGGGTTCGAGCAGGGCCCTGGTCTCCTGGTAGAGGAAGGTCTTGTTGGCGCTGCCACCGCCCTTTGCCACAAAAAGAAAGGTATACTTGCTGCCGCCGGCGGCATAGATATCGATCTGGGCCGGCAGGTTGGTGCCGGTGTTGACCTCGTCGAACATGGTGAGTGGCGCAAGCTGGGAATAGCGCAGGTTTTCACGGCTGTAGGTGGTGAAGATGCCGCGGCTGATCTCCTCGTGGTCGTTGCAGCCGGTCCAGACCTGCTGTCCCTTTTTGCCGATGACGATGGCAGTGCCGGTATCCTGGCACACCGGCAGGATTCCCCGGGCCGCAATCTCGGCGTTGCGCAGCATGGCCAGGGCCACGGCCCGGTCGTTGTCCGATGCGCCGGGATCCTCGAGGATGGCGGCCACCTTCTCGTTGTGGCTGCGGCGGAGGAGAAAAGAGACATCGTGCATGGCCTGGCGGGCGAGCTCGGCCAGGGCCCGGGGCTCGATCACCAGCACCTCCCGGTCCCGGAACCGCTCCAGGGCGACATATTCTTCTGACCCGGGCAGCCGCCGGTAGTCGGTGGTATCTTCGGCCAGGGGAAAGGGGTCCTGGTAGACAAAATCACTCATGGTGTCTTCTCCGTCTTGTGTCTGCGGGAGGGACGTTCGCCTCCCGTGCTCTTCCGCGTGCCGCACTCCGGCAGGGTGCAGATCCAGCGGGCCGAGGGCTCCACCTGGTCCCGCAGCACGTGCTGGTTGTAGGCCGTGAGCAGGTCGTCCTTTTTCAGGCACCCCACCACCCGCTCCGGATCCGTGGCCGAGATCACCGGCAGAAAGGAAAAATTGCCCCGGGAGAAAAGGTGAAAGGCCTCCTCCAGGTTCTGGTCCTCGCGCACGGTGACCACCTCCCGCTGCATCAGGTCGCCGGCGACCACGCCTTCGCCATCATACTCCGGATCGGCGAGCAGGGCACGGATATCCCGCAGGGTCAGCACCCCGGCCAGCCGGTCCTGCTCGTCCAGGACCACGAAATGGGGAAAAGGACTGGAGAGCACCTCGTGGACGAGATCATGAAACGGCATGTTTTTCCGTATATATTCAAAATCCCA